>Ga0105104_10000186_pt1 | contig 46505 bp, 70 predicted proteins | sample PPLLaktember2015_3_FD_87034 | JGI IMG/M metagenome (GOLD analysis project Ga0105104, IMG submission 87034) | Freshwater sediment microbial communities from Prairie Pothole Lake near Jamestown, North Dakota, USA - PPLs Lake P7 Core (6) Depth... | ecosystem: Environmental > Aquatic > Freshwater >... | reverse complement strand
TATGGGTGTATGTGCTGTCTGATCATGGGGTATGGTTTGTCTGACTATGGGGGTATGGTCTGTCTGACCATGGGTATCTAAATTTATATTTACTTCATAAATGTTTGAAATATTAACAATATTGCCATTTTTGCTTTTTCCTTTTCGATTATGTTTAATTATAAGACCTTTGTCTATTAGTCCTTCTATTGCTCTTTGTGCTGTTTTTTGAGATGTTTTTGTTTTGTTCCCAATATCATTATAAGACGGGAAAGCAGCTCCACCATTATTTCCACACCTACATAAGTACATATAGGTAATTAATTCATGTTCTGTTAATCCATCAACTTCAAAAATTCTGTTAGGTGTTTGAAAAAATGGTACTTCCATTCTTATTTTGTCTGCCATAAGATTTACCTCCTTAATAATTTTTCTGACTTTTCCAAATATAGCTACAGATATTCTTGTCTTGCAGAAAAAGGGAATATGTGTTATATTTGAAAAAGGGAATATATCTCAGGGAATAATTTATGTAAAGAATTCATGCAATAAATAAATTTAAGCCCTGGATGTCTTGAAAAAAGTTTTGAAAAGAAGTGATTACCTTGGCTGGGACACTTCTTTTTGTTTTGCATAATGCTTTTTGAGCATTTGCAAAACTTTTTCTTTTGTGACATAGTTGCCTTTTTCTCCAATGCTAAACTTAATAGATTTGATGTATTTTTTATGAGACATTAAGCCACCTCGCTAGGTAAAAAAATTTTATCTAATGAGACACTAAGTAACCTACAAAGTTCAATTGCCTCATTAATTGACAAGGAACTTCCGTTTTTGCAATTAATTTTTTTTGAAAATCTGTATTCTGACATTCCCATTAATTTTGAAATTTCTTTTTGTGTTGAGCCAATTCGCATTATTTCGGCCTTTATATTATTCGTATAATCCATTAATATATCTCCTTTCAAATTATGTGTGTTTATGGCACATATTTTATTAATATTATATGTGTGATTTTGCCACATGTCAATACTAAATATGTTTTTTTACATATTTAATATTCATATTTTGCAATTTAATCTTTGTGTAGTATAATTTGTATATAAAATAATAATTCTAGGAGTATACTATGGACTTCAAAGATAGATTAAAAGAATTAAGGTTAGAAAAGGAAATGAGACAGGAAGACTTGGCTAAAAAAATCGGAGTAAGCAGGCATACAATTACGGGATATGAGATAGGCAAAAGAGAGCCTGATTTAGATAAAATAATAAAATTAGCAAATTTTTTTGATGTGTCAATTGATTATCTACTTGGAAATACTAATATAAGAGAATTAAATAAAAATGTGGATTTTATTGCGGTCATAGATAAAGCAAAAAAAGAAAAGGTCACGGTTAATGACATAGATAATATCATTGAACTTTTAAAAAATTTAAGAGAAAGAAATTAATTTTTTTATTAGAACATCTTTTGTTTATATATATTTTTTTATTACTGCTATCTATGATTCCAGGTAAATATTTAAATTTATCACCAAAATCAGTATATTCATATATATTTTTCATTTGTTCTCCTCCGTGCAATATTATTCATTATTAATGACATAATAACATAATTTATGTGCAAATTTGCACAATCTCAAAAATATTACAAGAAAGGATAAATTTTTACAAAATATGAATATGAAAGCTGCAATTTATGCAAGAGTAAGTTCTGAAATGCAAATTGATAATTTTTCAATAGCTGCACAATTAAACGAATTAGAAAACTATTGTTTAAAAAATAATATAGAGATATTCAAAAAATATATAGACGAGGGATACAGTTCAAAAAATGACAAAAGACCAGGATTTAAGAGGATGATACAGGATTCAGAAAATAAATGCTTTGACATGATTCTAGTTCATGAATATAGTAGATTTGCTTCAAATTATGAATTATCAAAGTCTTTAGAAGATAAATTGAAGAAAAATAATATAACAGTTATCTCCATAACTGAAAAAATCGATAATAGTCCATCAGGATTCTTTCAAAAATTAATTATGCAAGGACTGGCAGAATGGAGACTATTGAATTTAGCACAGCATGTGAAAAAATCTCAGCGGTACATGGTAGCTGAAAAAGGATTAAATCACGGCGCTAGTGTATATGGTTACAATATGATAGATAAAAAATTAGTCATAAATGAAGATGAAGCAAGAATTATTAAATTGATATATGAAAAGTATCTATCTGGGGTTGGTATTCAAAAAATAATAAGGTATCTGTTAGATAATAATATCTACACTAGAAAAGGGAAAATATTTGAAGCTCCAACAATTCGAAGGATTTTAAAAAATCCTAAATATATAGGTAAGTTACAATATAATAATGAAATATATAAAGGAGAACACCAGGCTATTATTAGTAAAGAAATATTTGGTAGAGTCCAACGAGAATTAAGAGAAAGACGATGTTGTAATTATATAAATCACGACGGGCCTATTATAAGTCGCCGTTCTGAAAGATGGTACAATTATTACTTATTGACAATATTGTATTGTGGCAAATGTGGTGCTAATATGCGAATTACTCAGAGTGGGAATAAACAGGTTAAATATTATTGCTGTGGAAGGGCATTGAGATATACTGGTGCTTGTGATTGCACCAAATTATATAGAGTAGAAAAAATAGAACATGAAATTGAATGTATTTTAAAAGAATTCTTAGACGGAATTATAAACTTTGTTCCCAAAATTAACACTGATAATACAAGGGATATTTTAGAAAGAAGATTGGACAAAATACCTGCAGAAATTTCGAGGGTACAAGATGGATTTTTGGCAGGAATTTTTTCGATTGCTGAAGCAAAAGAAAAAAAGTTGCAGTTGGAGAATGAAAAAGTCCAGATTGAAATTGAACTTAAAAATATGGGTGAACATAAATTTGATATTGAGGATCCAAAAGAAAATTTATTATCCATTTGGGATACTTTTATTTTTACAGATGATATTTGCCAGAAAAGAGAAATTTTAAAAAGTGTAGTAGAAAAAATTTATATAGACAAAAATGGAATAATGGAAATTGTGTTTGTGGATAAAAGGGCGTTATAGCCTATTTTATTTTTTTTATAATTTAGTATTTACTTTTGTAATCACATATGTTATAATTAGGAAAACGTTAGGAGGAAAATTAAATGGCAAGTAAGAAAAAACAAGACGGAGAGCCAAAAGTAATATATAAAACATTTAAATGTAATCCAATACTAGATAAAGATGTTTTGGATATGCTTGCAATGCAAACAGATCAAACGAAATTTATAAAATGGCTAATGAGAAGGGCGATAAGAGAGTTTGGAATGATTGATTTATACTCAAAAATCGGGGTTCAAAATATTTAGCTATTATAATTTATGGGAGAGAGTCCACATAATAATTATAATAACAAGGAGGTGGATAATATGTGTTACATGGTTGATGATGGAAATGGTACATTAGAAGAACGTCCGACGCTGGAAGAGGCAGAGGAATTAAAAAGAGAATGGGAAAGTAAAGGCAGAAAAAATGTAACAATCAAGGAATTTGCCTAATGTAAAAGAAGATAACCCCTTTTACGGAGTTATCTTCTGAACCATAAACCAATAAGTCTTTTGTGCTTACATTTACTTTAGCAAAGTAAGTGTAATTATATCATAAATTTAAAGGACGGTTAAGGATATGTGCAAAATAGAAATAAAAAAATGAGGTGAGAAAATGAGTAAAATCTTTACTGTAATGAGTGGAATTATATTATTTATTGTTTGTTTGGCTGGTGCTTGTGCCAGTTGTGCAGTTTCAATTTTTTCAGAATTAGAATTATTTACAGGTAGCGAAATGTATGCATTCATTGCATTTACAATATATGTGCAGATATCAATTTTTATGGTTAGCAGTTTCGAAACTGCAATTAAAAACAACTTTAATAGGCACTATAGGCAGGCAAAATTATTGCAGTATGGACTTTTAATTGTAATTATATTTTTAAATAGCCAATTCTTCTTTATAAATCTTGGCAAAAATGGACTGTTAATAAAAATAATAACTTTCATAATGTGCATACTTGTTGAATATGGAACAATTGTAGGTCTTAAATTAGCTGTAGATAGAATATTTTTGAATTATTCTTTCAGGAGTGACAATAATGATAATGACAAAAGTATTGTATCAAAGCTTTTTAGTAATTTGATATTTGGATGGAAATACAGGATAGAGCAAAAATACTTAGAAAATATGAAACTAGCAAATATTGATTATACAAAGAATGTACAAGAAAATGCACAAGAAGTTAAAGTAAAAGAAATGAAAGAAATACAGCAAAAACCAGATTTAAAGTTATTGAAATTTCCTGAATCTTTGGTAGAACAAAAAGAAACAGCAATAGAAGAAATTGAAAATATAGAAAATATAACAAATAATGAGAATGAAAATATTGATAATCTTTGTTCGAACAAAGATTTGGAATTGATAAGAAATACAATTTGGAGCTATAAGGATGTCGATATAGCCCCAAGTGTAACAGCTTTAATGGAACTGGCTGGATTAAAAAGAAAAGTTATCCAGTCAGCAAAGAAAAAGTTGGAAGAAGAAGGATTTATTACAACAAAAGGAAAAACAACTTTTGTAAATACAAAGGAGAACAAGAAAAATGTATCTAAGATTAAGAACTAATGAATCAAATTTCAAGGTAATAAACAAAGCACTATTTGATACGGCAAATATACTGCCTAAAATATTTCACAATAATCAAGCATTTTATAGAATAAATTTCTTAAGTACAGAAACATTAAAATTGATTGGATGGATATTAGATTACTACAATGATACTGAAATTGATGTGCTTGAAAGTTTGAATACAGGAGGTGTAAACAATGACAATGAAGGAAATACTTAATAAAAATAACAATTTTGAATTTAGCATTGATAAAAAACAGTACAAAGTAACAAATAACTCTCTATATGTAAAAATTAATGGGAATTATGTACATAGCATAAATGTTAATTTAAGTGACAATGAGCTAGATAGTATTTGTGCAATATTAAAAGGAAATGCCAGCCTGTAAGCAAAAACATTTCCTAATCTCTAAAAAGCCCTTGGAAGAACTATAGATATTTTTATTATAGTTCCTCCAAGGGCAAAAGTAAATAAAAATTTGGAGGGAATTGTAATGAAAATTAATAATTTGACAGATAAGGAAATACAAGATATAGAAAGGCAAACACTCGCAACAATGAATCATGAATTTTTACAACCAAGTGAAGCAGCAATTGAAATAAATCGTCAGTTTCTCGAAGGAAAGATAACAAGTAATGAGGCAATTGATAAGATAAAAAAGAAATACTGTGTAATGGTAGGGAGGTTAGGGAAGTGTTAGACTTATTAAACTTACTGGTACAAGCAACACTAATGATAATACTTGCAATGTCGCCTTTCTTCATAGGTTTTGGAATACTCTTTTACTCAGTATATTTTTTTACGAATGGTAAGCACAAGGATTTGATGGAAACAGTATACTGGAAAATAGTTAGAATTAAAAATAAAAGAAAAGAATTAAAAGAAAAACAAGAAAAAATAGCAATTGAGAAGGCAGCGATTGAAAAAGGCAATTTTGAGATTATTAAAGTAAATGGAAGATTAGTAGTGAAAACAGGGGAGGAGAATTGATTATGACAAATTTGATAGCAACATTAGTATTATTAGTTGCTTTTTGGAATATTGTAAAAGGAAAATTTAAAGATGCCGGAATACTAGTGCTTTGTAGTTGCGTATTATTAGCTGTTATGAATGATATTAGTTTGTTATACCTTGCTGGAAATAGTGTTGTTGATCTAGCTAAAGAACTTTTGAAAGGTGGGATTAAGTAATGGATAGCATAATTGGATTATTAATTATTGGAATAATAATTATATTAGCAACAAAGACAGGAAGAAAAGAAGTAAGTAAATTAATAAGTAAATTAATTGGAAAAGGTATGGATAAGCTAAAAAAACAAATATGTAATTTACTCAAAATATTTTTAAATGCAGTAATTTTTATGATAAAAAAAATTGTAATAAATATGTTAATCCAGCTTAAACCAAGTAATTTGAAACAATTACTTGCAACTAAAGAGAGATATTTATTTATCTCTCTTGCAATTATTAGCTTAGGATTACTGTTGTACAAAGGTTATAGGTTTTATATATGTTTAATAATAGGATTATTAAGTTATTTTTTATTAAAAGGAGTGTTAATTTCTATTAATGATTTAATAATTTCGACAATTAAAAAGAAAAAAATAGATATGCTTTGTAATAAATATAAGTATATTTGTGAAATGTTTGATAATAGGTTACAGATAGTAAAAGAGCAACAAAATATTTTGACAGCTTTTAGCTCGGATTTTACTTGTAAACATTTAATAGATAAAAAAGAAATACTAGAAATAAAATTAAATAGGGATATAAACAATATAAGTAGGCAAACAGGAAATTTTAAATACATGAACATAGTATTTAAAATTGATACTAAATTTAAAAAATTTTATAGGTTTCAAGATTATGTTGCATGTGCTGATACTAGCAAAACAAAAGTTCCGTTTTTGTTTGGAATAAAAGAAGATGAAGCACTATTAGTTATTGATTTTGCAGAAATAAAACATATGCTTATCTCTGGCGTTACTGGTGGAGGAAAAAGCAATTTAATAAATATGATATTACAAAGCTTATTTTGTTTTGATAACAATGTTGTATGCATACTTGTTGATTTTAAATATGAAATAGAAATGTACAAATACTCTAAGTTTAGAAACTGTGTAACTGTAAGTAATCAAAAAGAATTTAAGAAAATACTTGATTTACTATTTGAAGAAATGAAAGATAGGGCAGAAATTTTAAAGAAAAATAATGTTTCAGACATAAATCAATATAATAAAAGATTTTCATCTAAAAAAATGCCATTCATAATTTTAGTTATTGACGAAATTGGAGATCTAAAATTAGACAAGGAAAAATCAAAAGATGATAACACGACAGTAATTGATAAGCTTAAAAAATTGCTTACAATTGCAAGGGCATTAGGAATAAGCGTTGTAATGGCAACTCAAACACCAAGCGGAGAAATATTAGATACTGATATTAGAAGGTTAGTGCCTTTTAAAATTAGTACTAATGTTGGAAAAGCAATTGAAACGCAAAAAATGACAGGAGTAACAGGAACGCAAGAACTCAAAACAGCTGAATTTATGACAAATTTTAAGAAATATAGCGATATATATAAAGGTTTGCTAATTCAAGAGGAAGCAGATGAAGAAGAGGGTCTCCCAGAATGTAATAAAATTTTTGAAAAGTTAAGCAATTTAATGACAAAAGATAACGAATATTTGGAAAACAACAAAGACGAATGTATTATTGCAGTTGGAAATATAATTAAACAAAAGTCTAAAAAACATAAGAAAAATGTCAATTATTTTAGTCATATATATAATTTGTTTAGTAAAATACTACTAACAAAAATTAACAAAGGTAAAGGAGAAGTGTTAGCGGTTTCTGCTAACTTAGAAAAAAATATGCTAATTATAAAACCATTTTCAAATGAAGTAATAGACTGCGTTAACAGGTTTAAAAATCTACACGATGAAAACAAAATATCCTTAGAAAAGAATACATTTTCTGATTCGGAAACTAACCCAGCCAATACAGATTCCAGATATTTGAAATTTCTTAACGTGATTTTCCAGTTCAGAAATGAAAAAAACATCATACCATCATCAAAAATAATTAATGATTATATGGATAATTTTGGAGAATACGAAAGAGATGTATTATTAGGAAAAGCAAAAGAAGAAAATTTAATAATTGCAAATGGAACAAAATTTTTAATCAATTTGAATAACGAAAAATGGGATAATTTTTTGGAAGGAATGATTTAAAATGGAAGAATTAAAAGAAGTTTTAAACTTATTAAAAGAAAGTGCAATACTCAGAAAAGGAATACAAATATTTGTAGAACATTGGAAAATAATGATTTTAATTATAATAGTTGGTGCAATAGTTGCTATTTTGAGCGACAAGGAAGACAATTTTATACCAATTAGCAAAATAAAAGGAATAGTAAAAAAATAGACATAAGGAGGGAGTAGCTCAAAAGCTACTCCGTTTTAGTTTAGTCTATTTCCGTTTGGTAATGTAATTTTATAACAAAAAGCATACAATGTCAATAATTTTTGACAACGTATGCTTTTTTAATTCCAATTAATCTTCTTTTTAATCTTCTTTTTTAAAATTTAAATGCTAATGTAATTCTAATATTATGCTTTTTTAATAAAACTAAATCCTATATTCTTTTATTAACGGCTATTTATTTTAAACTTGTCTATCCGTATACACCCACATAGTGCATTCGAGATAAATTTCTCGATTTGACAAGTATTCAATTATAATTTCACAATATTTAATCCCCCGTTAATATTTAATGTATTTTTTATAGCTAATTTGTTTTTATCGTACAAATATTATATTATTTTTCTATGATTTTTGATATATTATTACAAGAAAAAATATTTTGTAACAAAAGAAGGAGAAAAAATTGATGAAGTACAAAGAAGTGTTAATACCTCTATTTGTTTTATCGTTAATTATAATAAGCAATGTTATGATAATTAACGATATACAGAATAGGGTTATTTCTAACACAGACAGGATAAAAAAGCTTGAAATAGATATAAAAACTATAGAAAAAGTTTTGTATAATCTTGAAAAGGATGGTATAAAATTATGACTTCAAAATACATTGCTATATTTGTGTTAGCTGGTGCTTTTTCGATATTGGCGCTAATAATATACTTCGAAAAATTTATTGAAGATTTAGAAGATATTGATGATTTTGAAATTGATGACTTTGAATTCGAAGAAAAGGAAGGAAATAGTGAATATGAGTGATTATTTTTTCATCAATTTAAATATTTCAAAAAATCCAAGTATTTTAAATATACCTCTATTATTATGTTTTTCAATGTTTAATCTAAAAGCCTGGTCAATCTCGTCCAGGCTAAATATATTTAAAAGAGAAAATACAACCTGAATAATATCAAAAAGTTCACAACATTTTTTAATTATACTTGTCTCTGATCTAAACTCTTCGATCTCTTCAAAGAGTTTATTTATTTGTGCAGATTCAAAATTATCTTTATCTAAATTCATTTTTGCATAATCTAATACTGGAAGTTTAAAAAGTTGGTTAAGATTTTTCATTTTAACTCCTCAATAAAACAATCAAATCCAGCATTTTTGAGCGTTTTAATTTGATTTTCTGCATTATTTTTGTTGCTGTAAGTACCTGCAATTATTCTGTATTTAATATTTTTTTCTGCCTTTTCTTTGTAAGTTATGCCAAAATACACAAGAATTCCTTTTGCTAGTTCTATGCCTATTTTTTCTATGTTTTCAATAATCCACTCAGAATCATCTTTATTATCGTGAAAAGCAACTTCTACCAAAGCAGCTGGGGAATTTGTACTATATAATTCGTACATATGTTTTCCCTGTCCATAGAAATTATGTCCTTGCTTAATTCCTCTATCAGAGCTTGGAGTAAGATTAGATATTTTTGTGTAAATTTCTTTTGCTAGTCTATGACCTTCCCCAGTGCTTTTGTGACAAAATACTTCACAACCTCGAGATTTGCCAGCATTAGCATTAGTATGTATAGCAAAATGTATAATTGGATTCTTATTATTGCTATCAGTAACAACCTGAGTCAATGTCATCTCAGGTTTATTTCTGTATACAGTTATGCCATATTCTTTTAATATTTTTTCTGTTATATCGGCAATTTGGTTAGCTCTATACTCTTCAGTTCCATAATTGCCATAACCTATGTTTTTTTCTTGTGTTGATGGACTCAAATATACTGATTTCATTTTATCACCTTTCTAATATTTGCATTTCTTTTGATTTCTTTGTCATAGTCAATTACTGTATTTTCTTCATTATTTAAATTTTCTGCTTTAATTCTAATATTTGCAATTTCTTGACTCATATTTTTAAGTTTTTTTGAGTTTTCAAAACTATAATATTTTATCACTTTTAAAATTTCGAAAAATCTGCTTGTAACTTTATACAAGTATATCAAAACAGCTATAAGCGCACTTGTAGCACACATAGAAACAATTATTATTGCAATATATAACGCACTTATTACAAAATTATACATTCTATTATTCACCCTTTTTATTTATTATTTTACATAAAATTAACATATAAAAGAATAAATAAAAATATGCATAAGTATTATATCGATACTTCTTAGATGTTATGATGTATTCTTGTTTTCGATTTTATTCTTGCCTGCGCCCCAGACATAACCAGCAATCATGCCTATTATCCAAGTTATGCTTTCCCCAGTTATTATTTTCATGCAGCCAAGGATGGTACAACTAACTAAAATTATTACTGCGATAATTATTTCTTTTGTTTCGTTCATTGCTACCATTCCTTTTATGTTTATTGTTTTTTGCAATTAAATTTCCTGTTACTACTGCGATACTTCCGATTATTATTAGCGCCAATTCCATTTTTATTAGTCCTTCCTTTATTCAGTTATTAATTTTTTATTTTTCAAAAATTTGTATACTGCTTTGTCTTTTGCTTCTTTGTATGTTTTTGCTATTATTTTTACTTTTTCGTCGTCGGATTCTGCGTACTTATAATCATCAGACCTAAATAAATTTTCAATAGCTTTTTTTTGCTCACCTCCAAGCATTTTGATGTATTCGGATTTATCTTTGCCATCTTTTAAGCTGTATGATATTTTTTCGCCTTCAATTGTTCTTCCGAAATTTTTAAATTTAGGGGTATAAGATATTGTATTTTGAGCAACCTTGGGCAATACATCACTATTTTTAGTTTTCTGATATAATTTATCTATTTCTTTTATAGCCTTATCTGTGCTTGCTTTCGTGCTTCTGGCAGGTGCAAAAAGGTTAGTTACAATGTCCTTGGATTTTAGAGGTTGTCCAAATACATCTCGTTTTATGCCTAGATTTTCACGAGCTTTAGGAATTCCAGATATCCATTTATTTTTTGCAGTTTTCAAAAATCCTTCCGCTTGAGTTTCTCTCTCGTATCCATCCATAGAAGCTGCTATTTTTTTAATTATAGTTGGATTAGCTTGTGTTGTGGATTCAGAAAAGCTTTTTATCATTCCAGTCGCAGGGGAATAGCCAGAGAAAAGATTTAATAATCCTTTCAGCATTGATTGACTCATAACCGTATCGATTCCTCCAATAGTGCTAGTTTCAAGCTTGTCTATAAAGGATTCCTTTCCTTGTCCACTTTTATAAAAGTCTGTAGCTGCTGCCAAGATGTTTCCTACAGGACTTAACCAGTCATAAGAATAATAATTATCTCCAATTTTGATTGAATAATATTGCTCGCCCTTGGCCTTTTGAAATTCTCTTTTCTTTTCAGATTTTTTGTCTAAAGCTCCGGTTAATATTCCCTTTTCAGCTAGGTTATACCCTAATACTGCTATTCCTGCACCAGTCATCGTTCTTGACAGTCTATCTATAAATAATTTTGTATCAATTGGTTTTGACTTGCTTTGTGCTATTTGCTTAGTAAGCTTAGCCAAAGAGACTGGACTATAGTCAATTAACTTATCCATCAAATTTGATGGAGTTTGGGTAAAAGGCATAATCAAGTCAAGTGGTGGTACTTTTTTTCGAATAGTTGTCATAGTTTTTGCAATTGTACTATTGTTTTGAAATACTTTATCAAGTGCATATAATTTAGCATTATTAATCATTTCTGGTGTATTTTTTTTAGTTTTATTAATAATACTTAATTCTTTTAATCTAGCCTGATAAGCTGCTTCATAGAATGGCCTATCAGTAACCATTTTTCTGACGATCTGATCGGCTGCATTAAGCACTTTGTTTTTATATACTCTTTTTCCAGCTAGTTCAAAATTTTCTCTTGCTGGGTTGGTGTCTATCCACTCTTTATATTTAATGCTGTCTTTTATATCTCTTCCTATGTCTGCTATACCTTTTCCAAATCCTTTTCCATAGGCAATATATTTACTAGGAGACATTATTGTTGTTCTTCCGCTTGCAGCTTTATATTTTATTGGAGCAACAAGGCTTTTTGTTCTTACTGCTGCGGTTAAATAGTCGATTGGCGCAGCAACAAAGTTTTCTCTTATTCCTATGTCAACCAAGCTAGTCAAAGCATTAGATATATTGTTTCGCGCTGTTGTAGATGGAGTAGAAAGCATTGTTATGCGCTGGAATGCTCGAAATTTTTCCCTACCGGTTGAGCCTTCAAGGTCGCTTATTTTCTGCATTGCTCTAGTTTTTTCTAGCAATACTTGTCTATCTGCATATTGAGTAGCCTTATATATATCTTTTGGACTAGGATTTTGCTTATTACCTTGTAAATTTTTAAGCTTAGATTGATAAACATTATCATAGAATGTTTTTGACCTAGCATTGTCATACCTAGTTTTTATATAGTTATATTCTTCTTGTGTAAGTTTTCCTAGGGCATAAGCGTCCTTTACTTTTGCTGTTACATCAGATAATCTTTTTTCTTTTCCAGATAAAATTTTAAGATTTAATTCTATTTCATTTTTGTTTGCAGTTTTATTTTTTTCTAATTCTTTTATGGTGCTTTTAAGTTCTTGCACTTCTGTTTTAAGATTAGATTCTTTATTTAACAGGTATTCAGGTGCATTAGCTTTAACTTTATTGGATGTAGCAAGTTTTAACATGCCCTCTGTTGTCTGTCTATCCCATACTGCCATTGCTTGTATGAATTGACCTGACTTAGAGCCTTTTAGTGTTAATTCTGTTAAGACTTCATTTGCTTTATCTAAATCGCCTTTTTTGGTATGGTACTCATGCAAAGCCATAAGATCGTGTGCGTCATCTGCTGTAAGTGCATTTTTATTCTTTATATTTGTAAAAATCTTGTCCGGATTATTTTTGCTTAGTCTTTCCCTTGCATTGTCCCAATCCTGCTGATTTACTGTAGTTTCATATTCGGTCGGGCGTTTTTCACTAAGGTATTTTTTGAATTCGGGATCTGTTTTATCGGAATTCAAAACAGTTTGTTCATGCCTAGATTCTTTCGTTGGATTATTTTTTATAGTTTTATTTGTATATGGAGCTTGTTTTGGTGGTGCATAAGCTTTTTTGATGTTTTTGGAGTTAATATAATTTGTTGCTTCTTTTTCTGTAAAGTCTAATTCTTTCCATATTTTGCTTGGTTGTTCAAATCCTTGCGAAGTTGTAAAACCTTCTCTCAAGTGCATTTCTGCAATTTCAACCAAGTCATTTTTGCTTGGAGGTCTATTGTTTTTCTTTACAAATTCTACATACCAAGGTTCTTTGTAAGATACTGTGCCGGTTCTACCAATTACATCTCCATGCATATCTACATTTAAGCCGCCTTTTTCATATCCAAGTTTCATGGTTGGCTTTAAATATTTATTTATGTGGCTATCCATAACATATTTTTTGCTTAGCTTAGATTCTTCGGCAACTCCTTTGATTTGCTGTATTGTCATTTTCGAGTAATCAATGCCAGATTTTTTGAGCTTAAATTTGCCTTTTTCTTTCACGAGTTTATATATATTTTTACTTTTTGGCTGAGTAACTTTACTTTGCTCTGTTTTTGTAGGTTCTTCGACTTTAACAGATTCTCTTTTTACTTCTTTTACATTTGTTTCTTCTATTATTTTACTTTTTGAAACTGTAGTATCTATAGGTTTTGTAGTTTCTAGCCTGCCTTTTTCAAAATCTTTTATATATGCCTGTCTCAAATAGTCAGGTTCAAAAAAGTCATAGTTTTTATGGCTTCCTTTGCCTCCATATGTTTTGCGGAGTGTATCTCCTACTGCATATTTGGGCTCTGTGCTTTTGTATCCTTCTATGCTGTCTTTCCAGTGTTCAAGTTCGTGCCTTAATGCACCAACTTGATTGTCGAAGGATTTAGAGGGGTTTATGCTTATTCTTATTTCTGTATCCGTTTTAATGCCATCTTTCGGCATTATTATTTTAGCATATTTATTATTACTTCTCAGTGATCTATTTATTTTAAAATTGTTAGGAAGGTTATATTTCTGTTTATAATAATTAACCACATCTTCAAGTGTTCGAGAATTAGATTTATTAATTATTCTGTTTCCTATATCTTTTGTAAGTCTATCAATCGCCTTTATTCTATTGTCTTTATCTAACTTTTTATCTAAATTATAATAACTGTCAAATTTATTTTTATCTTTTAAAACTTCTTCAGATATATTTAATTTTGTTTTCTTTACTTCAGGTTTTTTAATTTGTTTTTCAGATATATTTTTTTGTTCAATAGTGTACAAAGATTCTATTTTACTAACCTTTTTAATTTGTTCTTGAGCTTTTTTTATTTGAGTTTCAGAACTTTTAGGGTTATCTACTATTGATTGATAAACTTTAGCCAAGTCATTTTGTGTTGGTTTTGCTTTGTAGTAATCTGCTGGTACTCTGCCATATTTTTTTAGTTCTTCAGGTGTATATATTTTAGTTATTTCTTTTTTTGTTGTTGCAGATCGGCCGGTCCAAGTTTTATTTTTATTTATAATTGGTTTAATTTTATTTGTTTCCAAGTCAATCCTTGGTTGCGTTTTGAATCCTTCTATTTCCGCATTATTTGTATCTAATACTTTTTGTTTTAGTCCTAATCCTCTATTTACTTTTATATTTCCCCTATAGTTTGGGGTGTCTTGTAGGCCGGTTTTGACATCTGCCATATTTGATGTTTCTGGCATAGTTAAACCCTCGTCTAATCCATTTTTTATCGCTCCAGCTCCAAATTTTACACCTTTTACGCCGGCTAAAATGCCAGTACTAAATATAGCGTCTACCAATCCTCTTTGCAGTGTTTCTTTTACGTTTAATCCTTGTTTTTGCTGTTGTAAAGCCGTAATTGGGGCTGATGTTAAAACGCCTTCCGAAATTGTGCTTGTTACAGGTGCTATATATTTAGCTAATGTTGGATTAAGTTTTTGAAGTATATTATTTGCTATTTTAGTTGTTCCGATTTTTGCAATTGTTTTATCTGCAATAGTTTGCGTTACTCCGCCTATGCTACTTCCTATTCCTCCAACCGGGGCTAAATATCCTGCCAAACTTCCTGTTATTGCGGTAGCAACATCTATAACTTTGTTTCCGGTCGGTTTAATTGCTTTTGCCTGTTCTCCTGTTGTTGCTGCCATCAAATATTCATCGAAATTGCTTTTTATTTGTCCGAATGTTGTATCTAGTTCTTTTCTTTTTCTTTTTGCCTCAGTGTTATATCTCTGTTGCTTTTCACCTATCGTCGAAGTCTTTCCAAATCCATATCTCAAAAATTTTTGTACAGGATTTAATTTTTCTCCTAAAAATTCTTCAGATGTCATTTTATTTATATCGTTTTTTTTAGGAGTAGCTCTAATACTCTCTATGCCTGCATAATCTCTTTGTATTTTTTTAGTCCTGGTCTTTTTTTCTTTCTCTCCTATGCTTATCTTTGGTTGCGCCCTAACGGCTTCTATGCCTGCATATCCTGTTTGTATTTTCTTTTCATTTTCTTCTCTCTTTTTTAATTGCTCTCTTTGCATATTTAACCTGTCTAATTTACCAACAAATTCTAAGTATTTTTTATTGTTATAATTAAAAGTATCTTTTTTAGCCATCTTAATACCTCTTTGCTTTAACAAGTTTGGATTGCCAATACTTTTTCGTAAAGTCTTCTATTTTTACGCCTTTAGAGCTGCTTGCATGTAACATTTGTCCATTTCCCTGATATATTCCGACATGGTCAACTTCCTTGTTATTTCCTTCTATTGTATTAAAAAATACAAGATCGCCAGGTTGCAAGTCTGAGTAATTAACAGTTTTTCCGCCTTTTGATTGTTCTGCGGCTGTCCTTGGTAATTTTATACCTTGCTGTTTAAATAATTGCTGAGTCAATCCACTACAATCTACGCCTTTCGAAAGATTGTTTCCGCCCCATACATACTTAGTGCCTATATATTTTTGCCCTTCCTGCAATATTGCAGATTTATTTATATTTTCATTATTGTAATTATCGCCAAAACTTGTTTGAGATTGATTATTTATGCTTCTTAATCTACTTAACATGTCTTGAGTGGTATTGTTTTGATTTGCGACAATATTTTGACTCATATTAATGCCTTGGCTTATATTACTTTTATTTGAGCCAAGAATGCTATTTATTTTATTTTTTTGCAAATCAGTAGAAAAATATGAGTTATTTAATTTACTTTGATTATTTTGCATTGTAGGAGGATTTATATTGTTTATAGGTTGTTGCTGTATTTGCAAGGGTTTATTTATGTTTTGTTGAGTAATGATATTGTTAACTCTTTCTCTTCTTATTTGCTGCATTTCTTTTATTTTTGTTATAGTATCGTTTTGCATTAAATTATTTAGCATAATCACACCTACTATGTCAAAGTTTTTTCTATATCATCAGGCAAGTCAAAACTATACTTGATGGATAATTGATATAAAAACGCTGGACTGACACCGCTATTGTATAGTCGTAAAAATTCTGCTGCTGCTTTTTTCTTTTGCTCCTTGGAGTTGCTTTTTATTGCGCTGCTTCCAGCTACTTTGTTAACAAATGTTGTATCTGCTTCTTTGTAAGTTAATGTACTAGCAGTACTTGATGTACCTTGGTTTTTAAGTTGGCTTGTCTTTTCTTTTGTAGCCGTTGTATTTGCTTTTGTTAGTCCTGTATTTGCTTTTGTGTTTTCTATTTCTGCCTGCAAGGCTTCTATGTTCTTCTTTGCTGTATCCATGCTTATTTTACCAGCCTCAACATCTTGCCACAATTTGGCAAGTTCGGCTTGTTTTGCTGGGGCTAAATAATCTAGTTCGGTATCCAATACTTTATTCTCTAGTATCTGCCGTTGCACATTAGGATTATTAGCTGATTTGTTCCATAAAAAATTATCAAGTTCTAATTGGTATTGTTGTCCAAATTGTAAGTCTGATACTGTATCTCTTGTTTTCTGATAATCAAAAGTTTTATTTTGATACATTTGATTCCAGCTTTGTTGTTCTTTAGCCATGTCTATATTAGAACCGTCCATGGTTCTTAGGTCTCCCCAATTTCCGGTCAATCCAGCCTCTACGACTTTATTTGCAAAGGTATCTTGTCCTCTTCCGTATCTTGTTTCATCAAGCAGTTGCAAGTTTGACAATTTTTGCTGTTCTGCTCCAAGATTTGTATTGTATTGGTCTAGTGCTTGTTGTCTATATGTAGGCACAAGGTTTATCGCTGCTTGTGCTGCTGCTTGTGCTGCTGCATTATTCGTACTATCGCTATATAGCATATTTCTTCTTGCTGCTGCTTTCTGCACTGCTTCTATCGCTGTATTACTTGCTTGTGTTTGAGCTGTTTTTAGTGCTGCGTCTTGTGTAGAGTCATAGTTAAAAGGCGTATAGCTCATAAGTCTCATAAGTTGGTCGTTTAGTGCACTTGAATAAGGAGTATCTTGAGTTGTTGGCACTAAGGATTGTTTGGATGTTGCTTGATTTGCATTTAATTTATCAAGTGGTGCTAATAAATTATTGTACTGGTCTTGTGTTCCAGTCCAAGAACCATTTACAAGTTGCATTCCGTATGCCTTGGGGTCTACGGCAATTCCATTTATTGTAGGAGTAGAGCCAATATTGCTAAGTTCATATTTTTTGTCGCCTGTAAGTCCACCGCCTGTAATATACTCCCTAAAAGTAGGTGTTGCCAAGGTACTTTTTTGACTTTCAGCTAAGTTACTTAATTTCCATTGACTTTGCATGCTTGGGTTATCTGCAATTTTAGTCTGTCTTGCTGCTGTCCATTTATCTATGTCTGTCTGACTCGCTGCCGCCCCTTTAGCTTTTTCAGCATTTATAAGAGCTTGATAATCTGTATTAAGATTATATAGTTTTGTAGCCATATTTCACCTCTATTTAAAAACTTGCCATACACAAGCAACAATAACACAAGTGTGTGCGGATGTGTCAGTGTTGGAAAGTTTAATTTTTATCTTATCTCCTGAAATATAAATAGAATTTAACTGTATATAAGCACCAAGCGTACTTCCAGCACTGCCTGGAAATAAATAACCTTCAACCTGATAAGCATTTATGGTGTTGCCATTTTGCAAAATGCAGCCATTTTCTATTGTATTAAAAAGAATGTTATAACCATAGTTAGAAGCTACTTTCAAGATTAAATTACCGTTTGTATAGCCATTTCCTATTGTTATTTCTTTCTCTACCGTTGCCCCTGCTGAAATAGATTCGTTTACCGTAAAATCTGTCGCATTTACAGATTTATTAGAGGAAGATTCAATAGAATTAAAGGCCATTCTTAATTTTTTATTTAGATTTATTATTAAGTCTTGAATTGTTGTTATTGTTTCTGGGGGAATATTTATCCATTTCATGACTTCACCCTATATTCTAATTCATAACCTTTTAGTTTTACTTGTCCGACTCCGTAAAATTTTAATTTAAAAAAGTTTGAATCACATATTACATTGTTTGGCACGTCTACCTTTATAATCTGATCTGAGCTGGAACTACTAAATATTTTTATATTTGTGTATGCTCCGTTTCCATCCATGTAGTCTAATTTAAAATAGTCTGTTTCTGCGTCTTCTAGTAAATAATAAAAGTGCACCCAAATAGCACTTAACACTTTTTTGCTGCTAAGTGTTCCAAAATTAAATGTTCCGGTAATATGCTCCCAAGCTATTCCGGTTTCGTTGTTATCTTGTGTTATGGATATGTTAAAAAGCGAATATATATATTCGTTTGTCCCTATACCAATTAACCATCTATTGTTTGTATCTTGGATTTCTGTAAAATTTCTAAATCCAAAATACCACATATCCCAGCGTTGGAGTATAGTGTCATATACAAATGTCATATCGTTTTGCGTACTGGATGAATAAGGGATTGATAATAATAAATATTTGCCAAAGCTAGCCATAACATGTGTATATACCTGCGAATTTGGTTTAACATACATTCTATCTAGATAGTATTGTATTTTTTCAGAATTTGGCATTATAACAGGGTTTCCGCCCGCATACATCTTTATATTTCTATTGTCTAAAAAATATAATACTCCATCCAATTCCGCCATGGCTTCTTGTCCAAGGCAACCAGCATAAATTGGGTCAAGAAGTTGAAAATTATCCGGGTCATCTCCATAAAGCACATGCATAGATTTGTCCGTGAATGCAATTACTTGGTCTTGCCCAAATTTTGTTATTGCGTTTATTGAGCCCTTCGCGCCTGCAATAACCAAATTTGAAGCTTCTCCGGTACTCCAATTAGTCGGGTCGCTCAAATCCGTCCAATATATTTTAAAATCTAGTCCTGCATACATTCTGTAGTCATCAACTGCTAAAAATCTAGTCAGTGGGGCTGTAACACTTGTTATCGCTGCACCATCCCAAACCCTGTGTTGCAGAATATTCGAAAAATATGTATAGTTTTTACTAGATGTCATAAAATCTATAAATGTACATCTTGTGGCCGTTAATCCTGTTTGTACATTATCCCAGCTACTAGTATTTGCATTCCATGTTTGCCAAATCGTTGTGTTTAAGACGTGCAAAGCGTTAAAGAGCCTAGAACCTGCTCCATATATGCTTGCCAAAGGAGTAGCATATGGATATAAACCGTATCTTGTCCTAATCTCTGGATAGTATTCGCAAAACATATTTTTGGAATAACTGGCTTCGCTTGGCTTCAGATACAGTGGAGATGTAAAGCTATTTAGGCCATCTCCAAAATGATTAAATTGCTTACTTTTGAAGTTAATTTGATTATATAAACTTGGCATTAAAAATCTTCCCTTTTCTGATTGGCTTGATATGGCAATGAATTTGATTTCTGACTTAAATCTGTTTTAACAAAATCTAAAAATTCAAAATATTTCTGCTTATACAGGTTTGCTAGTTCTATGTCCGGGTTGTCTCCTTGCTCGCATATGGACTGTATTAGGGCGTATTTATATAAATTATGATATCTTAATTCTAAATCCGGAGTTTGGCTTGTTGCTGTAATAGCTGTAGGAGTTTTGTTGTAGTAAAATTGTATTGTCAGACCTGCTGTTTGGACTGCTTGTCCATTTACATATAAGGCAATCTTAGAAGCTGTTTGTCTTTGCCACTTGTAATCATAATCGATACTTTCTTTTTCTCCTGTAAATTCAAATACATACCAATTTTCTTCTGTTGTATCTTCCGACATTCTGACTAAAAAAGTATTCTCCCATTTCTGATCTGTTGCCATGGAGTATTCGAGTTGACTAACTACGCTTGTATTTTCTTTTATGCTATAGCTGCCGAATGTCTCATATTCCTTGAGTTGTAGATATATTTCGTCCTGGATTGTATTTAAGTCAATCATTAAATTCGCGTCCGATTCAGAACTATATTTTTTTCTTTTTGCATATGTGATTATTTCTGCTATTGTAGCCATTTTTTTTACCTCTGTTAATAATTTTGCAAATCAGTTAATTCGCTTTCTACATCTGTATTAAAAATAATAACTGTCTTTAAATTGCCTGCGAAAAAATTAGAAAAACTTGTTGCTGTGGCATTGTTGCTTCTTGCTCCTATCACAACAAAATTTCTTTGTGACAAATTACTGGAATTCGTTCCTGTAAGCTCTCCATTGTCATTTTTTATTTTTGTTTGGCTTGCGCTTGTGCTTTTCCAAACAAATAATAAATTATTACCACTATTAATCGCCCCTTGAACCTTAATAGAGTCTGCTAGGTAAAAATATGATGTTGTTGAACTATATCTTACTCCGTATTGCTGAGTGTTATAATTGTCTGTATTACAAGTAATTACATATCCGGCCGTACTAGTCGTATTTGCATGGCTTGCATAAATAGCAAGTGGGCTAGTAGTTATGTTTATGTCTGCATACTTGCTAATAACTAAAAAACTATCTGCTCCATTAAATAAAATTCCATCATTTATAAACGTTCCAGAACTGCATATTTTGGGTTGATTAGCTGTGCTTGCTTGTGTTGCATTATTGCCCCCGGGATATTGGTTATACCAAGTATCTATAAATCCATCCGTACCACTGCAAAATAAAGCTATTGCAGACGAATCAACGTAATTACTCAGTGTAAATCCTATGTCTTGCGTTGCATTGTCACTACTTCTTCGAACTTTTAAGCAGTTTCCAGCATAATCTTTATAAAGTTTATGTAGTGAAAATGCAAGTTTTGCCCCCGAAATATTATCTAAGATTAAGTCTGGATTTGAAACACTGTGTGTTATTTTGCTTATTTTATTTATCCCAAGTCCTAAACCTAACATTAATCAACGACTTGATAAGCAATAACACTCCCGGATGTTAGCGTTATGCTTGTCCACTCTCCATATATTGTGATTCCAGCGCTCAGACTGATACTTGCAACATTTATATTCCCGGAAACTTGGTTAATTACAGTGTCTGTAATAGCTTGTATTGCAAAAAACTTTTTACCATTGTCGGGCGTTGTTGCACTTGTTGTTGTTATGTATTTCCCACCATGGTAGCCTAATGTTCCTAACAATTTTTGATTAATCATACGCCCTCCTATGTGTTTAGCAGTTGCGCTTTTACGCTAACTGTTGCCCCATCCTCGTCTTCTGTTGCCACGATCTTAATATAGTCCGGAATTCCTTTGAACATAAATATTTTAGATACATTTGTTTGGTAGCTCATATCTAAAATATCTATAAAAGTTCCGGCACTAACAAAGCACCCTTGAATCTTAAAAGTCCAATTCTTTACAGCTACTGATATACTTGCTTCTATTAACACTGTATTATATCCACTTGCATTTATTTCGTTGCTTGTTGTCGTTGCTGTTACTGCGCTTATGCCTGTAGTAGCTGCGTTCAAATAACTTCCTTTGCTTATTTTCGCTATATCTATACTGTCCACGGCTGATGATAATATAGTGTCAGAGTTTTTCTTAGGTAATTGTCCTAACTCTGTATATACTGTTACTTGCACTGTTGCACCTGTATTGTCGCTTATAATAGACAAGGGAAATTTATCACACAATCCCTGTACATAAGCTCTACCAGTTTCTTTTATACCTGTTAGGCTTGTTGCTGGTACTTCAAATGTTGATCTATATGTTATCCCTGTTGTATTTTCAAATTCATATACACAACCTGGAATATTCAAAATTAACATTCCTGAATTAAAATTTCCTGCTGCAATAGTAGTAATTGCTAGATTTCCACTTGCTTCTCTTATTGTTACTGTTCCAACAGCTCTTTTAATATTAGAGCCACCAGATTTACCAAGAAAAACCGCATATATATAAGTCCAATTTGTTTTAATTGTGCTTACTGCTGTTGTTCCGTTTAATGTTATTGTCTCATAAGATAATATGCCAGTTCCATCTATACCCCATATAGTACAATAGCCGGTATCATTCGCACTATCTGAAATAACTTCTATCCCATCATTTGCGGGCTGATTTGCGAACGCTAACCAGTTTGTTATCGTTAGAGTTGGTATTATCTTGCTTATTTTCAATCGGTCCACCACCTTTAAGTAGTTCTTTTATTTCCTTTAGTTCTTTTAAGATTAAGTACAAAAATTTCTCTGTATTGTCAGCAGGGCTATTTATTTTCATCCATGTTGGCCCCACTTTCTTCTACTAATAGCATTTCTAACACTTCTATAGCACCAAACAATTTGTTTCCTTCTGCTGTTATGTGTTCTCCTTGCTGTTTTAAATTAGCAATTTGTGTTCTTATGTTGTTGCTTCTTAACTCTAATTGTGTTAATTGTTGCTTATATTCTTTAATTTTCTCTTGTAAATTCATTTTTCATCCTCCGATATTTTTTTAAGCAATAAATGAGTAGGAAAAATATTCTAGAGGAATTCAAAACCTACTCATCTATTGCAAAATTTATTTTATTTTTTATGCATTTGCAAATACAGGTATTCTGTATAATGTGCCTGCATAATCTATAATAAGATATTTTTGGTCTGCAACAAATGCCGGCGCTCCTCCGTCTGCCCATGCTAATCCTTCTGCTGCAAATGCGGCCGGGCTAAAACTTCCTTCTCCTGCCAATCTCAACCCAGGCACATCTGCCGGGCCAGTAATTTTAAATTGGTCTTCTGATTGATCCCACATGGCATTGCAACCGGCTGTGTCTCCATAGAAAATTACGTCATGGCCTATTCCGTCTTCTCCAACCGTTACTTGTCCGCTAAACATAGTACCTCCAACAACAATCATCGAATCAGCGGATTCGTCCCACAGCCAGTATTTTCCTGCTGTCGCACCGAACAACTTAACATCATATCCTGTATCATTTACTCCAACTGTAAGTTGCCCATCCAATTTCAGCGTATCTGTTGCTCCATCCCATGTGAATTTTTTTCCAGATGTAGCGCCATAAAATGTTGCCGTTCCGGCTGCGCTTGTTGTCCCAGCTGTAAAATTTGTAGCTTTGAAATTTTCGTCTCCACCATCCCAATAACAGCCTTTCCCATCCGCAGTTATGGTTATTCTATCGCCAGACCGTGATATCTTGTAATCTTCGGAGGCTGCGTATTCGTCCGCAGTGGATGGGTCGTACTCATTCAAATAAATTTGTCCCAAAACCACTGGGGCAAATAAAGTAGACTTATATGATATGAAAAAACTTCCTGATATTCTGTGTTTTAAATCAGCCGAATTTTTATGATAGCCATCCATGCTAAATAGGCCACGTATCGTTGGTCTAGTAGAACCATAGCTCTTGGCTAAAGTCCAGCTAGAATCATCAGAGTCTATGTCTACATTCGTTAGTACTAGAGAGCCATAGTTGTGTATTCCTTTATCATCTGCACTAACATGTATCCATGCATTATTCATATGCAATAGAACGCTAGTTCCGATATACATAGCTTTTGCGTTTGTTGCTGTGTGTCCTTGTATTCCGCAATTGTTGAGGTACGTGGAAGTAACGTAATTGCTTCCGTATTCCACGTAAAAGGCTGATTTTCTGCAATTAACAGATATAAGGTTGTTGTAAAAAATATAGGATGTGCTTCTAGTTCCGGATGTCATGTGAACATTATCGCCGCCCATGCCATCAATTTTGGCATTGTTAATTATACATCTCAATGCACCATTTATTTTTAAGCCATGGCTACTGGAATCTGCTTCATTTTTTGTACCATATATATTTATATCTTCTAATACTATGTTTTCTACAAGCGTACTACCGTTGCCGACGGATAAAGCTGGTTTACTAGTGTCATACGGATACACGTACACACCATATGTCGTGTTTCCTCTGTACATTTTTAGTGTTATATTGCTTCTGAGTATTTCTATATTAGCCTTTACGGCTTTTGTAATTTTCAATACTGCACCATGCGGAGCTGCTGCAATCGCCGCATTTATTATTGCAGAATTGTCATAATTAGGGTTATCAGCTATGTCAACCAACCCATCTATTATAACTTCCTTGCCTATGTAACCGGTTGGGTTAAAATCACCACTAACATTTAGCTCATTATTTACATTGTCCCACTGAAAATATTTTCCAGTAGTATTGCCAAATATTTTGACTTCATGTCCATGCAAGTCCTTGCCAAAATGCGAAACTTTTCGACCAAAGTGACGGCCGTTTTTACTTTTTGTACTCATATTACTATTTACACCTGCTTTCTTAGCTAATTAATTGGCGTGCCTAGCTAGTCAGCACGCCAATGTAAATTTACTTATTCTATTCCGGTTGACATGGCTACCCAATACCATGTATCCCATCCGTGCGACCACCAACCAGTTATTTTATACTTTCCAACTTCTGTATCAAAGTCTTGCACATACTCAGGACTGCCCGGTTTTCTTGCCCACTTCCAATTTAATCCATCTCCGCCCTTCATAAGTTGTTGATTTACCATTCCCCATGTTTTCCCATCGACGTAAGGATTAATAATGTATTTTAATTCGGATTTATATATATTTATTTGATTATCAGCGACATAAGGCTCTTTGTCGCTTCCGCAAATTTGTTTAGCTGTCTTTTCCCAGTCAATGCCACACACAATAGTATCAAGATTTATATTCATTATGTGACCTTTGTCATCTTTAAACTTTTTGCCTGCATTTCTCATTGTTTCTATATTATCAACATTCATTTCTAATGCAAACGTGTTGCTTTGTGCTCCAGCTGAATCGCCCGGGCAAATTCTGTGACTTGCATTTGCAAGGCTTAACCCTTCCCCGTTCCCACCATTTACTGCTGCATTCCATGCATTGTTAAAATAGTAAGCACTTTTTATATTAAAAGTTTTGGCTGAAGAAATTGCCAATCTATTAACCCTCTTTTTTATTTCAGAGAAATTTTTGAAAAGTATTAGGGCTTCTTCAACAGGTATACCTTTAGAAAACTTACCTTGTCTGTAAGTAGTCTTATAACCTTTGTCAAAATCTTCATATGCTACCTGACCGGCCCACGCTTCCATTTCTCCGATACTTCCAACACCCAAATGCTCATCAACATTTCTATCTGTCATCTCTTCATTAAAAAACATTGGCAAATACTTTGTTTGTTGTTTGTCGAATCTATCATAAAGCTTTTGTATGCTTCCCTCTAGTTCAACAAAATTCGCTATTAATATACTCATTTATATTTTCACCTCTCTTTTATCCTAAATTATAGTGCTGCCGGATGATTGCCTCTCTGGTGTAATCTAAAACTTACATAAAGTAAACCATTGTCTACGTCTACATCTTCTACGTATATTGCTTCTCCAGCTGCTGTATTGTCAAAATCTATGTCTGTCCCATCAGCTGTTAGATTCCACGCATAATGACCTTTGCAACGCTTGCCCGGTATTAGATATGCTGTGTCGCCAGCCGCAATTGCATCTGACAAAGTTTCGCTAAGTGTAAAAGTTCCATTTGCGCCGTCAAAATCAGATATATTAACCTTTTTGCCGTTTAATGCACTGTTAGCCGCTACGCTAACTAAAATCAAAGCACCACCATTAAAAATATCTGCTGTTTCTGGCAATACTGAACTATCTACAAATGTAGTAGTGCTACCTCCTGTGGCTGTAAGTGGGTCTCTAGGTTTAATTTTAAACACTGTGTTAGGGTCATCATATATTAGTATTTCTGTCCCTGTTTGTCTTCCATCAGCTGTTGCACCGTCGTGATTTTCTGCAGCAACGCCCAAGTGTGGGTCATCTTGGTCAACATCACCAATAGCAACGACCAACCCGGCCGAAAGTTTTACCATTTCGCCTTTTTCGATAGCTGTGGCACTAGCTATTTGATAAACGTTTGGGTTTGGGCTTCCTACTCCGCCCTTTTGCCATGCTGGACTAAATCCCATTTATATTCACTTCCTTATTTTTAAATTTTAGATTCCTGCAAACTTATTAAAAGCCTTGACAAAACTAGATTTTGCAGTTTTTTCATCAGCTTTATTTGAGTCTGCATTTGTAATTACACTTTTTCCTCTTCTTAAATTATCTTGCACGTCCGCAATAACAGATTGTTTAACGTTTTTGTTTGCAATATTAGACAGCTCGTCGTATGTCATTCCACCGCGAACGTGTCTATATGCTATGTCAAAACTTACATTGTTTACTTGCATAACTTCATATGCTTGTTTTTCGATAGCATTAAAAATAGCCGGATTTTCTTTACTTTTCCAGCTATCAATTTCTTGCTTATTTTGTTCATTTAGCTTTAATATTGCCTTCTCTGCCTTAATTTCCTCAAGGTCTTTTCTTTGCCTTGCCATTTCTAGCGCAAGGTCTTCATCTATGCCATATTTTTCCTGTAACTTTTCAGCCTCTTGGTTTAGGGCCTGTTCCTTTTGTTGCTCAAGTATCTGTTCATATGTCATACCTGTTACTTTTTCTATCTCAATCAACTTTCTTGATAATTCATCGGCTTGAGCCGCCTTTTTATCGTAGTTATATCCTTTTTGTAAATATACCTTACGATCCTTAACAGGTATCTTTATTTTTTCTTTGTTGTAATCAATTTCGTCAAATTCTTCTTCTTGACTTTCTTCCTCTGTTGATTTTTCTTCTTCTTCTTGCTGTTCATCTTCAATCAATTCAAAGTTGGAAAATTCATCTTCTAGCTCTGTATCAATATCATTTGTTTCTACATCTTCGATATTATCTTGGATTGGTGTATCCATAGTATCAATTCCTTTCGTTCTGCCTTGGTTTAGGCATAAAAATACACTCTTGTGAGTGTTGTAAATTTATTGCAAGGCTTCAAGTGCCTTCTTAACTCTAGCTATCTGTTTTGATTCATCTTGCAAGCTATTTTTTTCTTGCTTTAGTGATTCTATTTGTTTATTTATCTCTTCAATTCTTATGTTTATGTTATCTTCTAATCCTTTGTGTCTTTCTATTTCATCTTTAACTTTGTACATTTTCTTAACTTTCTCCTTTGTTTTTTAATGTCTGTAATGTTTGACTTAAAATTAATAATGTTTGCTCTAATTCTTCAGGATTCAAATTCATCAAAGATTCTAAAATTTCACTTTGTTGCTCTTCGGGAATTTGACCGAGCATTTGGATAAATTCTGGAAAGTCTTGCTCAAGCTGTTGCATAAAACCATCATAATCCTTTGTTTCTTCTTGCTGTTGCCCTTGATTCATTTGCATTTCTTGTTGTTTCATTTTATTTGATTCCTGCATGTTTTGTTTATTCAAATCTGTATCTTGCTGCCTAAATGTATTTTCAACTTGCTTTTGCTGTCCATCTTGTATTATTTTCATCTTTTCTAAGTTTAATTTTTCTTCTTCCATTTTCATTTTGTGCTGTATTTGCTGGGCTTCTAACTGCATTTTTTGCATATTTGCCTCTTGCATTGCCTGCTGCTGTGCCTTTATATCTTCCAAAACTTTTTCTAAAGGCGGTATTTTACCCTCTTCTAGAGTATACAACACATGTTCCGGCAAAAATATTTGTCTATTTTGTAGCTCAAAAGCTGTTGTAGTCCAGTAATTTCTATCAGTCGGCTTTTCATCCATGATTTTAACATTTACTTCGAATTCAGGGACAAATATTTCACTTTTGCCGTCTCGCTCCCATGCAAACATCATCATTGTATTATTAAAATTGCCAGTATTCATTTTTCCATCTTCGGATTTTACTCTATACCATCTATCATGGGTATAGAATTGTGCAAAAAGTTCAATTCTCAACTCATTTACTTCTACTAGGAAATCTTCTAAAATATCACTTGCTGATTTTGTTCTTATATCTGTTCTAGCTCCAAGTTCTGCAATAGCCTTGTATGGCATGTTTGCACTTGGCGACATTCCTTGTTGTATAGGAGTTACAGAGCTTATTGTCTCTATCATCCTCTGTTTATGTTCTTTATAATTAACCAAGCTTGCTGGGCTTGTTACATTTTGACGAGGTAAAATTTGGTTAATATTGTCTACCTCGAACATCATGCCGCCTTTGCTAGAGTTGTCTAAGATAGCTCTTTTTTGGGTAGGACTCAACGAGCCTTTTTGATAAAACTCTTGTCCTAGTCCTTGTCTGCTAAATGCGTCCATCTCAAGCTCGTCCGCTTTGTTGTGTAGAATTTGAGGGATTGTTATATTTTTAATCTCACCAAATCCCATCTGGTTATCTTGGTCATAATATCGACATTTAAATACAAATGGATATCTCCCATGATCATAGATATATGGAATATATTCCAAAAATATTCCATTCGCTGCATATGCTAGATGTATTCCATCTAGTTTTCCCTCTGCCATATCTGCATATTCTTGACTTTTATATTCGTCGATATCTTTGTATTTTTCGGAAAGTTCTAAAAGTTCATTTCTTCTATTTGCTGGCATAAATTTTGGTTTTCCTCTATGCCAGTGCTCCACAAGCCAGGTTTGCTCGTGGCTCTGTCCTTCGTCTTGGTATATATCCCTCTCATTATCTTCTTCAGCTACAAACTTTCCATCTTTCCATCTATTTTTAATATAGCTTAATTTCTTCCTAAACTTTCTATTTATAAAACTGCATTCTTGCAGTCGTTCTCCAAGGTCAACTATTGCAGGGTCTGGGTAAAATTCCTCTTTTTTTACAACTACAATTTTAATATCACCAATCCAACGCTCCGGGCCTCTCCCGCCAATCCAATCATTATCCCAGATTACGGCCGCAATTGCTGGGCCATGCTTTATAAATTCTCCTACAATTCTTTTCCACTTTGCCTTAAACTTATTTCTTTTATCGTTAAATTTCGACATAAAAGTAAGTCTTTTGCTTACTTCTGTTCTTGTCATATTTGGTATAATAGGCTTTACTTCTGCCATGTCTTGCTGCTGCAACTGCATAGCTTGTTGTTCTGGCTGCTGCATATCTTGCTGATTGTCTATTTCGTTATCGTCTATCGATTCAATTTTTGCGTCGGGCGTATTTGCTGCAATATTGCTTACTACATTTTCTATAGTATTAAAGACAAAGTTGTCTACAGAGTTTTGACGTTTTTTCATTGTTGTAACAGAACGATTTACATGGCTCGTATTCCAATGGTCGCCTTTATACATCTTGTGTTCATCCTGCCATTGTGTTTCAAGTCCAACGCTCAACGTTCTTCCATAATCGTCCGTTGTGCTAGTTCTTCCTGTCTCTGCTCTCTCTTGACAATCTTCTATAAGAAATAATAATTTTCTTTGTGCTTCTGTATATTCATTTATATTTTTTTGCTGCTCTGATTCAGGTTTGATTAACTTTTTAAAATCATTATCGATTAATTTTTCAGACATTTTATACCTCTTTTATGCAAAAATAAAAAGCCCATCAGGCTTATGCTAAGCTTGTATTTTCTTCATTTTCGTCAAGTATTTCTATTTGCTTCTGTCGAACTAATATTTTGAATCGATTTATTGCGTCTTCTAAGTTTTCACTCTGCACATATCCGTATTTTTCCGACTCTATGTAAAACACTTTACTATATCCATTATATTTTACATCTTCATTTAGTCCTCCCCATTTAAGTTGTTTTACATATACTGTATTTTCGATTGGTTTTTTAGTATCAGGTAATTTATTTTCATACTCACCAAGCAAGATATCAGTAATTATATTTCTAATTTCTTCTATTTCTTCAACCCTTATGGTATCATCTTTAACTTGTTTAACTCTGTTATTTATTGCCTGCATTATTTTGAGATATTTAATCATTGTAATCCTCCGTATACTTAGTTACTTCTTCGTAAAACATTTTGTTAATTTCTTCTTGATTAATTTTGCCTTGGATCTCTTTTTGTTTTTCTTTGGTTTGGAAAATAAAAGTTTCTGCCTTGCTTTTTAAGTACTCTAGTGCAATATCTAGCTCACTTATATTGTCTATATTTATAGTAGCGTCGTTTATGCTGCCGTTTTTCTCTATTATTATTGTTACTTTCATATAATCATCCTATATAAGTAATTTGTTGTCTGCTTGTTTCCCTTGCAATCATGTCAGAGAACAATAAATCATCATGCTTGCCGCTCATTGCGTCGGGCCTGCCGTTGTCATCCTCTACAAATGTAAGCATTTCTCTGAGCGTGTCTATATGTACTATTTTGTCAATATTGCTTTCAATCAGGTCAATTTCTTTGTCTATTATTAATGGTCTTGTAGTTCCATCTGTTTTCCAGCCATATTTTTTCTCATATCTGCCTGTGAAATCGTCATATTTTTCCCTTTGATACATCTTGAAGTATTTAAGTCTTTCTAATTCTTCGACAGGAGCGGTATTAAAGTTTATCTCAATTGCAATTAAAGCGTCGTTATAGTACTTTCCAAGGCAATAAAGTTGATGTGTAAAAGGTTTACTATTGTTTATTTTCATCCTCATTACTGCTACTTGTTTTTTGGATATATTATCTATTACTGTAGCAGTGTAATAGTCTTTACCTTCGCCCTTTGTGTCTGCTCCTATGCAATATGGATAGCCTTTTTTTGGTTCTTCATATATAACTATATTTTCAAGCTTTTCACCTTCAACATTTCTATTTATTTTGGCGACAAACTTAATGCTGCTATCTATAATATAATCTTTGTTTTCTTCATCATTCCATGTATATTCAAATTTGCCTTGCCACAATAATTTATATTGCTTTAATAATACATTTATTCTAGCCATAACTTTGTTTGTGTTAAATACTGGTTTTCCGCTGAATATAAAGGCTTCCTCTGGAAATGATGGATTTTCCTGCTTCATTTTGTCAGGATTATTATTACACTTTACTTTTTTAGTATATCTATACCAATTCAATTGTTCTAAAGTAAGATTAAACCTGTCTTTTATATCTTTCTCGTATTCGTCCATGGATAGTATAAAGCTTTTCTTTTCTTCTGACGAAAATTCCTTTGAATATTCATCCATAAAAAACCATGGAAAAAACAAGGGAGTCCAGCCGTTCTCTCCAGCTACTGCCTTATCCCAAACATCTTTAAAATCGTTATATCCCTTTGCTGTACTCTCTATTATTGCAATTGTATTAATATTTTCGGGAACTGCTTGCATAATTGCAGTCAATTGGTTGGATGGGCTATTGTCATTACTACCTTTCCAAAATGCATACTCTGACATATGAACATAACTGTAAGTATCTCCACGCCCTATGCTTTCTTTTCCTGCTATTTTTACTACAATCTTGCTATTTAAGCCTTTTTCATTACCTTGATAGTTTCGAGGTGTATTAAAAATAAGTTCCCTTGCATTTGAAGCTCTTTGCAATGGCTTAACATTATCATTAAGATTCTCATACATAAATTTAGACTTTGCAAATATTGCATTTGTTGAGTCCTGCTCATGCGCAACAATCAAGCTATTTCTATCCTGATTCTGACTGCTATCAGCCATCATTTTACCTTGAAAGTATGTAGTTACACCTTCTTGCCTTGCTTTTAAAATTACTATCCTTGGCGGTGTTCCTCCATTTTTTAGCTCATTTATCTTATCCTCAATTGCTAATTGAGTCTTGTTTAATTTTAGTGTTTGTCTTATCTTATCTTTATTTATAATCCATATATATCTTGACATAAAATCTATGTCAGATAATTTTGTTTCTGCTATTTTTGTATTTTCTTCAACATTTGCCCTTACATATTTATATGTATTATTTATTCTATCTATTGTTTTTGATTTTAGTTTCATAAAAATCTTTTATAATATCAATTACCTCATCCTGATAATTTTCTATAACTTTGTTTATTTTATCTATTTCTGCTTTATCATTTTCGATTTTTATTTTATGTTCAAGCTCTTTATCAAAATCACTTATATTTCTTAGAAGATACCTTATCGCTTGAGTATCTGGTGGATAATATTCCTCATATTCAACAATCTTCCCTGTATGTGTTATCTTTTCAATTTTTTCTTTAAATCCTGTTGCTTTTTTAATAAGTGCCTTTTTTGCATCTGTTTTGGCATTTAATGCTTTGTTATATAAATCTCTAAAGCTTTTATATTTATTTAACCATGTATAAAAAGTATTCTTGGATACTCCTATTGTCTCCCAAATAATTTGATTACTTACATTTTTTAATTTTAGTTCAAACATTATATTGTCATATTTTTTTTTATATTTCTGCCCATATCTCATGTAATCACTCATTCATAAATATTTCCTCTGGTAAATATTTTATTGTTGAATTTATATTTTTATGTCCTAATTTCCTCTTAACTCTGTATATATCACCTTTTTTAAATTCATTATATGCAAATGTTTTTCTAAATATATGCGTTCCATATGCTCCGCGTAGTTTTGGTATACTAGAAAATATTTCCCTAAATACCTGTTTTACTCTACTTGCTGATATATGATATAATTTACCTTTTTTACTATACAAACTTCTTGGAAATAAGTAGTCTCGTGACCCTAGTCCTAAGATATACTCAATTGCGGATTGCGGCATATCAGCGTGATTGAAACACCTTTTTGCTTTAGTTTTTTTCTCTTCAAAAAAAAGAGTCACGACTGAACCATTACAAATGTGCATTTTTTTCAAATCTATGACATCACACATTCTATATCCACAGCTAAACATAAGCTCTGCCATAACTCCATATTTAGTATCTACTTTGTATGATAATCTTATTACTTTTTTAATTGTCTGTTTATGCATAATCGGAAAACATATCATTCAATAAAATCCTCCAAAATAAAAAAAGGTCATCAGTTACATTTATTTATAATTATTAACTTATATTACTTATTTATTTGTAAATACGCTCTAGTAAAATATATATATAACAACAATATAAACTGTCTCTATTCTCTATAATAGCTACTTAATAAACTGTAAAAAAATAAGTTGTAATCATTAATTAATTACATGTAAATATTTAGGATATGTTCACATGTAATTAATTTTAAAATTTTAATTTTTGCAGTTTATATCTATTGTTAATTTTTGTTTATTCTTTTTTAATTCCTGATCTATATCTATAATTTTAGACTGCAAACAAAAAGGACATATAATTGTCCATGCTTTGCTTGTCTTTTTACATTTATCACAATTTAAAAATATGCTCATATATTTTAATTAGAGATATGTGTTTTATATATTTTTAAAGGAACTGGGATAGGAAGTCTAGTATTTGAAACGGGAATATATCTATTACACATATCTCTATATTTTCACAAAAAAATAGCCGTTCAGGACGACTTAATTTATATTTCCTATTCTCTTAGATTTTTTTCGTCCACTGCTGGACATCTTAATAATAGCAGCAAGCATAAACTAAAACAAGTGACAATATAGTACAAAAAAAGTGTCATAAAAGTATAATTATCAGCTATATTTCTATAATTATACTTTTATTTCAAAAAAAAATAAGCCTTTCGGCTCTATTTTTATAAATAATAAATTTCATCTTTCCATGGTAAATTTAATTCTTTTCTTTTTTTCTCTGTAATATTAAATATGTGTTGACACTTGCAGTTTATTATATTATCATCTCCTCCAAATTCTTTTATTAGAGAATCCCATATATAATTATAATCTTCTACATTGCAGTCGATCTCTTCGACTGCAAAGCCTTCTTTAATTTTTTCTATGCATACATTTATATAATCTTGTAAATACATAATTAAACCCTTCTTTCTATTTCGTTTATTTTTATTATTACTTCTTCTTGTGCTTGGCTAAAATTTAAATAATGATTTTCAAACTCTTCTTTATTATTTATTTATTATGCATAAAATTTTGTTTTTCCAATCTCAAACATCATCCTTTAATATTAAATAATCTTTAACTTCTTTTAATTTCTCATTTTTAAGTAGTTTATAAAAAGTAGTAGTTTTCAGTTTCATACGTTTCATTGCTTCCCTTGCTGTAATCTTTCTATTATTGTATAGTTCCATTACTTCATTCCAGTTATAGGGTTTTTCAATTGATGGCCTTCCTTTATAAAGTCCTTTTGACTTTGCTATTTGTATACCCTCTCTTTGTCTTTCTAGCAAATTTTCTCTTTCAAATTGGTTAATTGCTGCTATCATAGTAAGCATTAATTTCCCAGTAGGAGTGCTAGTATCTAAATTCTCTTTATTAGATACAAGTTGAACTTTTTTTCTTTGTAAGTCTTCAACTATACTAAGTAAGTCTTTTGTTGATCTTGCAAGTCTCGAAAAATCATGTATATAAATACAGTCTCCTTCTCTTGCAAATTCCAGCATTAATTGTAATTGTGGTCTATTAGTATCTTTGGCTGATACTTTTTCTATAAACCATTTGTCAATATTGTGCTTTTCAAGAGCGACTTTTTGCCGCTCTTCATTCTGTTCTATTGTGCTGACTCTTACATAAGCTATGTTCATATTATCAACCTACTTTCATTATTTCAGCAAATTTAACTAAATCATTTGTAGTATAATTAGCATATACATTACTTAAAGCAAAATCATAATTATCAATTTTTTGCTGATTAATAATTAAATCAGCAAATTTTTTTGAAAATTTTGTTGTCATGCTAACCAACCTTAATACTTTTAAAATTCCTGTATTTGCTTCAATTAGATGCATATTAATGGCATACCCCATTCCTTCTTCAATAGAGTTCATAGCAAAATCTTTTGATAAGTACTTTGAGTATGGGCAATCAATCCATTCTAGAGCACCAAATTTAAATAACATAAATATAATATTATTCTTTTCAACTATGCCAATTTTGCAATTTCCTTTTTTTATGTCAATAATCTCTTTCTGTGTTGGAGAATTAAAAAATATATATAAATCTCCACCAGTATTGTCAAAATCAAAGATACAACCTTCGTTGTACCTTGTTTTTCCTTCTTCGAATAACTTTCCTACTTCAAATAATTTCATAATATTTCTCCTCTCTTATCATCTCTTAATATGTATGACTTCTTTCTTCTTTTATACTTCCGTCTGGCATTGCATATAAATAAATCATATCAATATTACATTCTTCATCTTCGTCATTACATTCTTCTGCCCAGTGCTTAATTTCTTGTTTTTCTCCTGTTTCTTTCGCTTTCAGAAATAATTCATTTAACCTTGTTTCTTTTTCTATTTTCTTCTTTAATCTATCAGCAAATATTTCCTTTGCTGCCATTTCTCTATTTTTGTGTTCATCACCTAATGATTTTTCGATAAATCCAGTTGTATTTGATTCTATTACATCAAAACCAAATTTTTTGAGTACTTCTTTTTGCACTTTCCATCTATCTAATTCTTCTGAAATATCAATTTTGAACCTTTTTACTGGATAGTCATATCCGTCTAACCATTCCGTTGTATCATACCATTTTATTTTTACTTCCCCATTTACTATTTTTTCTACTGTTTCATCAAATAATTTTTTTCTTTCTGTGTATAATTTTTCATATTTCTCCTTAAAATATTTTAATATTTCTCCTTCTAGAGTAATTCCATTTATTTTCTTTCCTCCATTAACTCTAAAGCCATTTCTAAGTATAATTGCATTTTTGTCCTTATTAAAAGTTCCATTTCTAAAAAATCCATCATTAGCATATTTATTAGTGCCATCTATAACATTTTTGCCTTCTGTTTTCCAATATACTTCAAGATTATTATCTACCGTAAATTCTTTTATTTTTAGTGATATGTTAATTCCTTTTCTTTCAAAGTTAATTATATTATCCATATTTTTAATCCCCTCTCAAAATTTATTATGTACATATTGTATAATAAGTTTTCGTAAATGTCTATAATTTACGCAAAATAGTTTTCGTTAAATATGTATTACAATTTATATCGAATATGTAAATATATAGTTCGTAATGGTCTAGTCTAAGTGAATGCTTTTTAAATTTGAAATTTATAATAGTATTTCTTTTTGATATAATAAATAAAATATTAAAATCAAGGAGTAAATATTTTTATGGATATTGAACAAAAATTTGTAAGTGATAAAAATCCAATTACATCTTCTATTATTTATGAAATTCCGCAAAAATGTATAGACAGTTTTGGAAGTGATTTAGATAGATGTTCTACACGACAAAATAATATTTGTGGAAGATGTAATTTAATTAAGCGTTATTGCTGGAGAATTTCAAGGCTTGATTCAAATAGATATATTTTTGACGATTTAATTTGTCTAGAATATGAATTAAGTGACGATTTAAATCAAAAAGAAATTACTTTTATCACTCAGACGATATCAGGAATGCAAATAGATGATGTAATAGAATTTTATTTTGATAGAATTAAAGAAACTATCAGAATAAAAAGAATTCCAAATATGACATTAAAAGAAATTGAATTATTGAAAGAATATGAATTATTGAAAGAATATGGGTTGTGAAAAGAAAATGCTTACTGTTGAAGAATATAAAAATAAATTTTATCAAATTTATTTTTTGATAAAAAATATCGAGAGAGATATTAGTCTTGGTGATTCTGGATATTATGACAGAGATAATATTATTAATGAAATAAAGAAAATAATAGATATCCGATATGTTTCAGGGCTGCCGGATAAAGAAAAGAAAAAATTAATGGAGGGTTATCAAATGGTAGATTTAAATTTTTGCAAAATTATTGAGTATGATAATTATAATGACAGAATAAATATAAACTGTGATGGATTGGATAAACAGAAAATTTCTGATGGATACCACACTTTTGAAGAATTATATTTTCATAGAATGATACTATTTTCAATCATTTGTAAACAAAACAAGGATATTTCATGGAAAAGTAAACTTCATAATGATGGAACAATGTTTGAAAATTATTTTATCGTCGGCATCAATACAAAGGAAGGCCAATTTACTTATCATTATCATATGCAGTACTGGGATTATTTTAATGTTGGTGAAATACTCACTGCTCCAGAATGGGACGGACACAAGTCCGATGATATAACTAGATTATTAAGTTTAATAAAATAAATTAAAGAAAGAAAGAAGGTTAAAAAATAATTTTTTCTTGGATCTAAAATATAAATAAAAAGCTTTAGGAATAAAAGAGTTTCTAAAGCTTTTTTAATGCAAAAATATTGCTTATTGGAATAAAACAATTTGTCGTTTCCGTCCCCTGACGAGGTAAGCAATATTTTTATAAGTTATTTATTTAATTCCTCATAGGTAGATTAACGCCACGTGTTAAGGTTCAAGTCCATCTTGGTATGATTAGCAAGGCATAAATTTTAAATATTTTAAAAATGTTTCAATCCTTATTTTGATGGATTGCCTTGCAAAATTATTTTATACTTCTTAATAAATTTTGTCAATAAAAAAAGACTCTTTCGAGTCTTAATGCACACTTTGCGTAAATTATTTGGCTATAATCAATATTTGATTTGCGTATTGAGGTTTTATAAATATTTCTCCAATAGGTTTATTTATTTCTAAGTCTCCATTTTCTTTAAGCTTAATATTAATCTGAAATTCAACATCATCACACATAATTTTATAAGTTTTATTTTTATCAATCATAATTGTTTCCATAATTTATTCTCCTTCCTGTAATTTTATAGTTTGTATTATATTTTTTATTAATTTCTTTTAATCTTTCTTCTAATTCATCAGTTGGCAGCTCTCCAAGCTGCCAACTTTCAATTAATTCATTATACTCTTTTCTATGTTCTTCCAAATCAGTCCCTCACCTCTATTATAAAATTATTTCCATTTATGTAATCCGTCCTAATACCGTCTATGTCTAAAATTTCTGATTCATCCTCATGAATGCAACATACATTATTGCACTCAACTTTAACTTTCTTTTCAAATCCATGCTCTTTCCCATGCTCTTGGAGTATCTCAATTAATTCTTTTATAGTCATATTACTTATCCTCCCCGGAAGCCTATACGGCTTCCTCTATATTTTGGTATTTATTTTTAACATCTAATGTTTTAAATTCTTCAGTATCAACTTTCATTTCTTCTTCCATGTAGCACCCTTGAAAATCTTCTGGAAATGCTTCTCTAAGAGTTTGAACTATTGCAACTTTTCTTATCATAGTTCCAGGTTTTTCGCTCCACATTTTATTAGGCGTTCCATCTTTTTTTAAGTTGATATATTCTCCTATTTCAACTGATTGTTTCAAGCTTTGTTGCTTATCCTTAAACCAAACTTCACACCATCCTCCAACTATAACTTCTTTTTCTCTGTAATATGCACTTCCTTCTCTATCCATTACTTCTCCTTTATCTTTATTATAAACTGTTATTCCTGCTTTCCAACCATTGCAATTAGGATTTTTAAAAGCCCTCTTTGTAAATACATCTTTAGAAACTACCATTGTTGCTGATTGATTACCAAATTTAATTAAATATGCTTCATTTATCCATGGGTTAAGTTTTTGATGTTTACAAAGAGCAATAAACAACATTACTTCTTGATCTGTTACATTTCCTTGTCCTCTTACTAAAAATTTCTTTACTAATTGTTGAGTTAATTTTATTTTGCCTGTATCGGTTTGAATCATATCTATATTTTTAATTTCAACTAAATTTTTATTTTCCATATTTTCCACTCTCCTAATTTTTATTGGAGAGAGAGTTAACTCTCTCGTTTATCTTCTCCTTAAATCAAAATCTCTGTGAAACAACATGTTGTCTTCTCCTGTAACATTGAAGCTGTCTTGTAATTCATTTTTCCAGTACACGAAATCTTTATGTTTATACGAATAAACTTTTATTGCAGCTGTATAATTACTTTTATGTAAATTTACAAATTCTCTTGTATCATTAGCATTGTCAAAATTATTTGTTGTTGAAAGTCCTGTTGAACCTTGAATAATATCTACTGAATATAAAATCATCCTCGACACTCCTTTAATTTTTATTGGAGAGAAGGCTTAAGCCCTCTCTGTTAAGCAACTTTCTTGCTATATTTCCTTATCCATTCGTTAGCAGTTGTATAACCAATCAAATATCTAGGCAGCTTAGGCTTTCTTCCTGCTATTGCAGTTAATTGATTATATTGACGAACTGTGCATTGACCTTCGTCCATAATTCCAAAGTAAATATCTTTGTTGAGTTTTATCAGTTGACTTGCTTCTGATGTTGTGTAAAATTTCTTTTTTCCGATTGTTCCAAAGTCCATTTCTGTATCGAGAACCCTATACATGTCTAGAATTAATTCTGCTTGTTTTTTTGTTGCTGTCATAAAAATATACCTCCCTTGATTTTTTTGGAGGTACAAGATATACTTAGCTTAGTTAAAAAAAGTTGTTATCTTGTACCAAGTTATAAAGTAGTTGTTTGCAGCAGCTACTTTATATTTATATTATAGTTTACTTATTCGTAAATGTCAATTACTTATACGTAAATTATAATTACTGTTTAATATCAAAAAAATAAGCCTTTCGGCTATAATTTACATTTATTTTTAGATTTATATTCTTTGTGGTATTCTATGAAATCTTTATCAAATATATATGTTCCTTTTAACTTTCGAAAAAAACGTTCTGGTATAGACTTATTTTTTATTTGCATGCGAATATTTGCCGTTGTAGTTTTTATTTCTTCAGCAATTTCATTTATTGTTACAAAGTCATTTATTGTTTTATTACTTTTTATTTTCATTGCAACCACCTCCAAATTTTATTATATATGCAATTTACTTATTCGTCAATTACTAATTAGTAATATATTTAAAACACATAAAAATACATCTATAATCGTTTTAAATTTTTATAGTGCAATCATTCGTTTTTATATTTAAGCTTAATTAAAAACAATTCTAGGCTCAAATTAATACATAATAAAGTAAACTATTCGAAAATAGTTTTATACTTTTAGTTTGTCGTGATTTACGACAGGCTAAAATAATAGACTGAATTTAATTGTGTTATTCAAGTCTATTCCTACATTGTTCAAGTTATTCTCTATTTTTTTTATAGCCTCTTTTACCCTCCGCTTTATGGTCCTTATATCTAGATAAAATTTATATTTATCATAAAAATTACATACTATGTCTTGATATGTAAGTTTTCTATTGTCTATAAACTTGCACTGTATAATAAATCTATCCTGCTCTTGTAGCCTTGCAATTGCAGAATTAATCATATTTATTTTCTTTTTCAAATTTAATAATTTTTTTTGTTCTTGGATCTTCAGTTCAAAAATTGTATCGTAATTTAATTTATGTATTTTTTCTTTCTTAAATGCTTCATTTTCTACGCTGCTAAAAATTGGGCTTAAATATTTTATTCCTAAGAAGGTTTTTTCTTTGTAATAATCAAATCCGGATAAATCTGATAGTTTTAATAATTCTTCGTAATGTTTTATGTTAATTTTGAGTAAATTACATTGCATAATTACATCATTGTAATTTTTTAGTATTTCTTTTATTTTAGATATATTCTCCATTTTCAAGCCCTCCATGATATAATTTAAATTAACAGAATCAAAATTATGTCATGGTAAATTTAATTATAAATTTAGGGCTGGATAATAACCAGCCCTATTTTCTTAACTTTTTAATTCTTTTAATATTTTTTCGATTTCTTTTGATTTTTCTTCAACTTGTTTCAACTTTTCATAAAATATTTGTTTACTGTATTTTTCCGTATTTTCTTGATAATCAAGAATTAATTTATCTATTTCATTTTGTTTCATCTGTTTCATATGTTTTCCTCTTTTCTTGAAATAATCTTGAGGGCCTCTTCCCTATTCTTTATTGCTTTTGTTTTTGTTATGTTATTTACTTTCTCTAGTTTTATTATTTTAAATTGCCTTAACTTTTCCCAAATCAGATCGATTTCCCTATAAGTTAACTCTAAATGTTCTTTTATTTTTCTCTTACCAGGGCAATAATTATCTTTATCAATTTCATCAAAAATATATTCCATAAATCTAATTAAATTTTCCGAGCCGTCAACCTGTTTATCATGTTTAATCGTTGTTGATTTTTCAGTTTTATTTTCAGCTGCTACGGTTTTATTTTTTTCTTTTAATTTTCTTTTAATTTTAAACTTCTTTTTATTTTTCTGAGGTAGGGAAGAGCCACCATCTTTTTTCTCTTCATTGTCATTGTTTTCATGATTATTGCTATCGTTATCTTTATTATTATTAAATTCAATTTCTTTTTTAGGCTCTGGTTCAATTTCTATTTTCCTTAGTAAAGAAAATCCGATTAAAAACGCTATAGCCAGAATTTCTTGCATAATATTTTTAACAATAGCAATCTTGCCAATTATTTTTTCTGGTTCAGCCGGACTAAAATACTTTGCAAGCTGGAACAATCCTTTTGTTACTATTCCAGTTCCTGAATAATTCATTGATGTAAGTATTTTTAATTCGTTCGTCAATGATGACAACTTATTGTTCATATTATTTATTTCTTTTTGCTTATTATTTTTTGCTGTAATATAATTTTTTGGTAACTTGTTTTTTTCGTCAATCATGCTGTTTATGCTTGACGAAATTGCTTCTATTTCTTTCTGTTTTGCTTTTATTGCTACTTCGTTATTATTTTTAACTGTTGACTGCGAATCTGCTTCGGCTTGATAAGTTGCTGAAACATTTAAATCTCGTCCTTGGCTGGCAATAAAACTGTTTACCAAGCAAAATATCAACAACAATCCAAATACTATAATTTTTGCTGGTTCTTTTTTTCTAAAAGCTATCCCTAGCAGGATAGGGAAGACTACCTTTCCTAAGTCGAACATTATTCCTACAATTCCCGTTAATAGTTTATCAAATGTATTAAATCCTAAATCATAATACATTTGAAATGTATACACTCCAGAAATTGTAGATATAAATAATCCTGCTACCAAGCAAATTAAACTATATATAAAATATTGGTTGTTACGATTGTTATTTTTCATTTTCTATATCTCCTTTTATTTTTTTTATTGGTATCTTGGCGTATTTATGGTATTATTTTGTTGCAATGCAATGTTGTTGTTTTTTTTAATAGTTGCTACTCTTGAATGGGGAAGAGTAGCTTCTATTTTTACATTCCAATTTTCCGACTTTTCCTCTCTGGGTACAATCTTCACAGCATAGTTGTAAAAATGCTCTTACATTGTCAATTTCGCACATTTCTTTTTCTCCCTTATGTATTCTTGTCCTTTACTTTTGCATACAGGACAAACTTTTGTAAATTTTATGTGGTGTTCTGTGCATACTTTAGCGTTATTAATTTTGTTTAAATACTCTATTTCTGTCATGTTGCACCTCCATATTTTTTTTTACTTAAATTATTGTTATAGATAAAATATATCTATCTAATTTTTTAAGACTGTATTTAATGCAAGACTTAGGTATTCCTGTTTCTTCGCTGCATAAGTCATAGCCTAATTCAAAATTTCTTTTTCTTGTTGCTGCACATTTGTTATGACTTATTAATTCAATTGCTATCCAGACAAATAATACTTTGTCTGTGCTGTTTAATGTTTTGTCGCTTAAAATTTCTTTAAAATCTATGCTATCCAGTGAGATCATATACTATTACCCTTTCTTAGTTTATTCATCCTCGTATCCCTCAAAAATTCCTTCTTCAAAACTCTCACATTTTCCATCTTCATCTAGTACGATTGTTTTAATATCTGCATTAAAACAACCATCTTCAAAATAATATTTGCATTCATCATTTCTGCAATGTATGAAAAATTTCATAATTATTCACCCTTTCTTAGCTTATTTCCTTCTTCGATTATATTTTCTAAATATTTTTCAAACTCTTCTACATCATTTTCATTAGCAATTTTAAATTTTATTTTAGTTCCTTTCTTTGTTGCCTTGCTAATTTTTGTCGCAATTGCTCCATATTTTTGAGCTTGCGATATTTTAACTAGTATTAACACTTTTTCGTAATGTATATTTTTAGTTGATAATACAGGAAAATTTTGTGCATATGCAACAACTTTAAATTCTTTATCCATTTTATTCATCCTTTCCTAAATTAAACATTTGCTCTTGACTGACTTCAAAAAAATCTGATAATTTTTTTCTCATCATCCACTTGGGACAATGATTTTCTTTTTCTATCAGCCTCAAATAGCTTGCTGATATGCCAATTTCTTCTGAAAGTTTTTTTCTGCTTAAACCTTTCCATACTCTATACTTTTGTAGATTATTGTTTATTTTTCCCTTTTGTTTCATTCTGTTACATTCCTTTCTTCAATTAGTTTTTTAATTTCTATGTCGTATCTTTGTCCAATCAGAAATTGCGTTTCCTGTCTTAATGCAGTTTCTGTGTCAGCTTTGATGTGGTGGACAACTCTTTCTATTATTGCAAAGAAATCATTTTCTCCTATGTTAAAAATCTCTACACACATTTCCTCTGCAATTCTTTTGTAATCTATATCCATAGCTTAACTCCCTTTATTATTCTCGTTTATGTCATGCAATATATTTCTTAAGTATTCTGTAGCACCTGTTAAATATGCAATCTCATCTCTTACTTTTCTTAAATTTTCTTCCAGATTTTTAATTTTAATATTTATATTTTTTATGTCATTTACATTATTTGACTCTCTTATTGTTATGTATGCTGTTTTGATTGTTGCGTTAATTTGCTGAACTTTTCTTCCTTTTTGGACTAATAGCTCAAACATCTCTTCCTGTTTTTCTTTCCATCTTTGTATAATTTCATCATGTATTATTATCACTGTTTTTTCCTCCCATCAAATCATGCTTATTTGATTTATCATTGCCTTATTTTTTATATTACTTATTTTTGTATATTCCAAAAAACTTTTAGTTTCCGAGTAAAATACAAACTTTGAATTAACATATCGCTGCAATCTTTTATATTTTATATCTGCATTTTCTTTATTGTAGATCATGATGTAAGGGTCGTAATCAAGTTTTTTTAAAGTTTCTACTCTATACATGTCATATTCAAATGTTGTATCAAAATTAACTAATACATACACTCTCTTATTTCTATTAGATAACTTTGAATATTTATTAAACATTTCTAATTTTTTTATTATTATTTCTTCATCTTGCTGCTTATCCCAAGCAAAATGAAGCATTTTTATTTTACATTGTAGTATTTTTTCTATATTTTTTGAATTTAATAATCTGCAATCTAACCCTTGAGTAAAATCAATATATGCATTTGTTTTTATTAATTGATCCAACAAATTTAAATGTTCTTTGCATGCAAGTAAATTTGGATCTAAAAGTTTAATTTCTTTCTGTCCATTCCAAAATTGTTCTATGTCTGCAACTTTGTAACTTTTTAATCCTTCCTTTTCACCAACTATGCAAAAATTACAATTTCTAGGGCAACCCCTTGTTAAATAGCCATATGCAACATTGCAATTGTATATACTATAATCAGGATACATATATTCAATTTCATCAGGAATTTTTGATTTTATTGAATATCCTGTTCCACCTTTAATTATTTCATCAGCTTGTATTATTTGATTGTGATCTAGTGTAAATGTAAAGACTTTAGACTTATAAACTTTGTCATAGTTCTTCAAAGTATTACACCATTCAACATTATTTCCCATACTTTTATGCCATGCACTAATTTTCATTAGTGCTAAATTTGGGAAATTGTGACCATCTACATCAATTAAGCCTACATTCACTGCTTTCTCCTCCTTCCTTTTATTTTTATAACATTGCTTTTGCTAATACTTTTTATATCTTTAGCTACTTCAAATACTATTCTTACAGCTATTAGTAAAAATAATATTATTATCAATACGTTAGTTATCATTTATTTACACTCCTTTCATAACGCACACATACAAGGTATATCCATTGCAATTTGACTATCTTCAAAATCTTTGTTATGCCTAAACTTTTCCGCCAATTCTTCCAATGTACAGTCCTTAAATACTGTATATCCTATTTCTTTTTCTTTTTGCATTGCCTTTTCGTATTCTTTTGGATAATGTAGCCAATACAATTTCCATTCTGCTTTACCTGCCTTAAAACAGGGTATACAATTGTTATGCTTTAAATATTTATATGCCTCTGGCAGTTTTATTCCCCAACTATTTTGAATTATATGTTTTATTTCTTTATCACTTATTCCAGCCTCAAAAACTGGAAATACTACTTTTCTTCCAATGTTTAAATTTCTTGCATATGTTTTTTGTACTCTTCGCCATTCGTTTTTCGAATAGCCAATATATAAAACAAAATCATCATTAATTTTTTTTAGAAATCTTTCCGTCATTTGCATTTTTAAAACCTGGGTGCAAAATGGCATAAATTGACCCGGTATATGTTTTTTGTGATCAATCAATTCCCATATATTCATTCCATAATTTTCTTCAGTAATTGGTGTATTTAAATAGTTAGACACATCTTTTCTAAATCTATCCGAATCTTTATCCTCTGAATGTGTGGGGGTGTGCAAAAGTATAATATCTTTTTTATCATATTTTTGTAATACTAAGTATGCGCAATAACTACTTGCTGCCCCGCCACTAAATAATACTATGTGTTTCATTATTTACACTCCTTCCAAAATATTATTATATGCGCCAATCCCGGCAGGCACATTAATGCCATGGCTATAATAAAAGCTTTCATTTTGTCTCCTCCTATTCAGTTTTTACAAATGTTACATTGTCATAAAGGCTGTTGTAATAATCTTCATCATATTCTCTCTGTTCATAATTTGTTGCTTGTATTGGGTTTTGATTTGCCTTGTCTTTTGGTTTATAATATTCAAAGTTGTCATCTACATAATCCTTATATCCAGAGTTAAAAAATGTGCTTCCATTTTTATAATTTAACTCTGGAAAATCCTTTCTTCTCAATTCTGTATCCTTTACGTATCTTTCTATTGCTTTTTTTAATGTTTCAAATCCTATTTCTTTTAGCTCATTTATTTTTGTTTTTGATACGTTGCCTCTTCCTCTTTTCAAAGGATATAGTTCCCATAGTTTTTCAAAATCAAAACCGTCTATATTTATAGTTAGTTCTTTTTCTAATAGTTCTTTTTCAATAGTTCTTTTTATATGGTCTGTCTGACCATGGGGTATGGTCTGTCTGACTATGGGGGTATGGTCTGTCTGACCATGGGGTATGGTCTGTCTGACTATGG
>Ga0105104_10000185_pt1 | contig 46584 bp, 36 predicted proteins | sample PPLLaktember2015_3_FD_87034 | JGI IMG/M metagenome (GOLD analysis project Ga0105104, IMG submission 87034) | Freshwater sediment microbial communities from Prairie Pothole Lake near Jamestown, North Dakota, USA - PPLs Lake P7 Core (6) Depth... | ecosystem: Environmental > Aquatic > Freshwater >... | reverse complement strand
GCTCATCCTTCAGTGATCCTTCGCTGATCCTATAGGGATCGAAAATACCCCCATATCTGGTCAGGGGCACAACCACAAGCCCCTCGCCGTGCGCCTCTCCTCCTGGACAGGGAAGATGTTCCCGCTGACCGGGGACTTCTTCATTTCCCGTGCGTAGGAGCGGGCGTAAACAGCACGGCCGCAGGGTCATCCAGGTCGCTTTGCAGAAACAGTTCGTTCATCCGGCAATGACAGCCCATAGGCTCCCCCGCTTTGCCGCGCATGGACGCCGATCTTTCGACCATTCGTAAACGTCCGTCGCAAAGGGTAGACAAACCTCGCCTGCTTGTCTTTCGGTAGCAACTTGAATTATATATGAATCAGATCGTGATCAATAATGGCGCGGGGTCGGTAACGGTCACCGACTTGCCATTTGCAAAGATCACTTCGGTCTTTTCCTGTCCCCGGATCACTTTCATGCCTCTGTAATTGACGGTTACGTCCCAGGGGAAGGGATTCTTGCCTTCCAGCTTGAGGCGCGTGCCGGAAAAGATCTCTACACCCAGGACACGCAAAAACAGATCCACCGGAGCGAGGCCACTGAGGGCATTGCGTTCGCCCATGCCAGTCCCTTTTTCGGCGTGATAGCGCGCATGGAAGGCACGGTTCTGTTTGAGGTTTTGGATCATCCCGGTCATCATGTGCGCGACCAGGCGTGCCGCATCGGTACGGAAACCATATTTGAGCAAGCCTTCGCAGATGAACAGATTCCACGGGAGGTGGACTGCCTGCGAAATGGCTTCCGCTTCCGGCTGGGTCAGAGGCGGGCAAGCCGGGACGCCGAACGGGCGATTGAAGCGGCTTGCATCCAGCAGCGCCCGTCCGATCATGGTCTGGGCATGCTGCTCATCGGGGATGCCAGCCCAGAGCGGCATGAAGAGCGTGTGGTCCTCGGTCGTAAAATCCAGCGTGCTGATAATGACCGTGTCTTCGTCGCTCAAGCCGCGCACCGCAACCTTCGCGATCTTCGAGAAGACATTCTGCGTGGTATACACCGACCCGCGGTTGCGCCATTGATAACTTCCACTGGCAACGATTTCGTCCGGTGGTTTGGTCGCGAACTGATGGATGCGGATCTCTGGTCGTTTGGCGGTGGGGCTTTGCGTCTGCACCTCGATCAGCAGGCGGATCGGCTGCTCGAATTTTAACTTCGGTGAAATCGTGCCCGAGCCCTGCTGCTTCACCAGCAGCTTGCCCGCGAGACTCAAGCCTGTGGCGCGGTCACGATAGTGATACAAGCCTGTGCGCGGCTGCCAGGTCGACTCGATGGACTTGCGTAATTTCGCAGCCTGCTCGTGGAGCAGAGTGAGTGCATCGTGTCGATCCAGTTGCTCTGCCATTTTTATGAGACAGGCTGCCTCGCGATACAACATCGCCTCGAGCGCCGGGCTGTGGACCTGGGTGATGTCCACGCCCAGGGACCATTCGTGCCAGGCGTCAAAGAGCGGGTTATCTTCAAAGCCGGTTTGCAGGATATGCTTCCATTGTGGCAAGCCATCCCGGTCTTCGTCATATTCAGGAGAAAACCAGGACCAGAAAAATTTATGAAGTTTCGGAAAGACTTCATTCAGAAATTTTTGATCTTCCGACTTTTCATACAGTTTCCATGCCAGGCCGGCAAGGAGCGGCGCGGCGAGGTAGCGCCCGCGCTGACCTGCGATGCCCGGTTTCCCATCGATGGAACCATCCTCGTTTTGAATGGCAAGGAAGTTCTCCAGCAGATCCTTTGCGGCACCTGAGGCGGGCAGCACGCTGGAAATGTAGTAGGCATCGAACGCAGTCTGCCCATTCCAGGCGGTGGGATAGTCTGTACCATCGCCTTTGGGGGAATAACCGTGATCGGGCCCGCGTACAGAGACAATGGATGGACAGGGCAGGTGAGTCTCAGGGGCAAAGAACAAGCCCAACCCGGCTGTCTGGCTGAACGCAAAAGCTGCATCCCAATCCTTGTCGCCGGTGCGGATGTCAATGGTTTGGCTGGCGTTGAGCAATTCCAGCCGGGCTTTTTCCGCCTCCCACGGGCGGGCGGAGGTCTGCCGGGCAAGGTCGAAGGAAGCCTGTAAATTGTCCATGGCAGCCTGCACCCAGGTGAGGGTCCGCGTGGCGCCAGGACCCAGCTCGAGGTCCAGGAAGAGCGAGGGATAGGGCCCCGAGCCCGAGGCGGGACCACCAGTCAAAAAAAGGACCGGATAGAGTCCGCTGGTTTGCCCGGCAAGCACATTCACCATTTGCATCTGCGTAGCCGTCATCCCCTGACCATCGATCGGGGTCAGGATGGCACACACTTCCAGGCGGATCTTGCGGATGCTGGTGGTTTTGTTGGCAATCGTGGTGCGCCCGCTCACTGCATTGGACTGCGGAACCCAATACTCGGTTGTAACGTCTATATTCTTGAGAGGTGAATAGTCGAGAATTAGAAAATTTGGATAAAAACGACGGACGGTTGGCGGCAACGCAAACGTCGCCGGTGCGCTCACACTTTTCCCATTTTCGCTGAAACGCAGGAAAAGGCGCATCGCTTTTGCACGCAGTCCATAGGTGGTCTGGAGCGAAAGCGCGGGAGGCTCCCCGCCACCCAGGTTGAGTTCCCAGCTGTGGTCGTTCAGATAATCAGGAATGGAAAGGCGAGCATCCGCCGCAAGGCTGAGGCAAAGCGGGTCCCCCGGAGCGAGCGACCAATCACGCATACATGTATTGTATAGGCAGACTGTCAATAGGTCAAAGGGTATAATTTAGGAGAGTAGCTAAAAGAATGGGCTAAACCCATCTTTGCCACACACCTGCCCTGGCGGGCGATGCCAGGGGAGAACACTGAGTTCACTGAGAAAAATCTCCAGATGCTCTGTGGCTGGCCCACGATATTAGTCACTCCCTAATTTAGTTGAATAGTTCAATAGCTTAGTAGTTCATTAGTCTAATGGTCGGTTTCAAGGATTATCAAAACTTCGAGACCGAGGGAGTGTTCATCACCAAGGAACTATCAAACTACCACACCAGGAGGCTGCCATGGGACTTTACTTCGAAGAATTCACTGTCGGACAAAAAGTGATCACCGAAAAGCGGATGATCACCGAGGACGACATTATGATCTTCGCCACGCTTACAGGCGATAATAACCGCATCCATACCGACCCTGAATTCAGCAAGACAACTGTCTTCGGCCGGCAGGTTGCCCACGGACTCCTGGGGCTGTCTGTCGCTTCGGGCCTGGCCTGGCGGACGGGTATCCTGGATGGTACCGTGATCGCGTTCCGCGAAATCAATGAATGGAAGTTCGTCAAACCTGTGTTTATTGGTGACAACATTTACGTTGACCTGGAAATCAGGGAAATGAAAGCCCTGCCGCGCATCGGCGGAGGCTCCGTCACGATCACTTTGGAAGTGAAAAATCAAATGGAAGAAGTAACTCATCGCGGTTCATGGACCGTGTTAATGATGAGTAAACCCAAATAAGCCACGGATGAACGCGGATGAACGCCGATTCAATCCGCTTTTATCTCCGATTGTAGTGAGTTTTTATGACAAACGAAGAAGAGAAAAGACGAGAAGAAGAGAATAACCGATTTCTAAAACGGCTGATCGATTCAGAAGCAGAGACGCGCACCGACCTTCCGGTGGAACCAAAAGAAGAGGAATCTACTCCGAACGCGACGACGAAAGCCAGTCCGCCGCGGACGCCGACGCCTCCGCCTCACATTGCGCTGGATAAAGACAACATGCCGCTGCCGCGCCGCGTCGATGAACTCGACCTGGACGGTACGCGCGTCTCGCCAGTTGCCTATGAGCCGCCGAGCCGCCCCAGAAATGTACAGGCACGACCTGTGATGCCCAGCCGGCTGTCACCGGTCCAGCCGCCCGCTGCGGGCCGGACCATGCCCTTCGATTGGAGAAGCGGCTGGGGTGGGTGTCTGGTACGCGGGTTCCTAGTCGCATTGTTCGGGGTCGTCCTGGCGCTCATCCTGGGCGGTTCGGTATTTCTGTATTCGTATTACTCCATCGCCCGAACCCTGCCAAGTGTGGAAGACCTGCAGACCCGCGCCTCCCAGTTCGAGACCACGCGCATCCTGGACCGCAATGGAAATTCGCTCTACGATATCATCGACCCAAATGCGGGCCGCCGCACCTACGTGACCATCGACCGAATCTCCCCGGCGGTTCTGGCAGCGACGATCGCCACGGAAGACAAGGAATTTTATAACCACCCGGGCTTTGATTTCTGGGCGATCACCCGCGCCCTGTGGGAAAACTATCGCACCGATGGTCAGGGCGGTGGCGCCTCGACCATTACCCAGCAACTTGCAAGGACCCTGCTGCTTACCCCCGAAGAGCGCGCCCAACGCACATATTCACGGAAGGCGCGCGAGATCATCCTCGCGGCAGAGATCACACGCCGCTACTCCAAAGACGAGATCCTCGAGCTCTATCTCAACGAGAATAATTACGGCAACCTTGCCTATGGCATCGAAGCCGCCGCAGAGACATATTTCGGCAAGACAGCCAATCAATTGACCCTGGCGGAAGCCTCCTTCCTGGCAGGTCTGCCGCAGTCCCCTTCCATCTACGACATTTACACTAACCGTGAGGTCACGCTAACGCGTCACCAGCAGGTCCTGGTGTTGATGTACGAATTAAGCCGGGTACAGGGCTGCATCAAGGTTAGTAACAGCGAGGTGCCCATCTGCGTGGACGAGATCGCCGCCACAGACGCTGCCAACGACATCAAAAGCCGCACGTTCAATCCGCCGACCATGAATGCCCGCTACCCGCACTGGGTCAATTTCATCCGTTCCGAGTTGGAAGAGTTGTACGGCGCGCAGGAAATCTACCGTTCGGGCTTCATTGTTTACACCACCATCGACCCAACGCTGCAGGACGAAGCCCAGAGACTGGTAACCGAACAGGTATCCCTGCTGACCGACAAGAATGCGCACAACGGTGCGCTGGTTGCCATCAAACCTTCCACAGGTGAGATCCTCGCCATGGTCGGCTCGCCGGATTTCAACAACGAAGCGATCTCCGGCCAGATCAACATGGCCGACAGCCCCACGCGCCAACCGGGTTCCTCCATCAAGCCTGTTAACTATGTCGCCGCGTTCGAAAAAGGCTGGACGCCAGCCACGTTGATCTGGGATGTGCCCAGTGAATTTCCGCCTTCGGGTGACCCGAATGATGCGCGCGAGCCCTACCGCCCGGTCAACTATGACGGGGAATTTCATGGACCCGTCACGGTGCGCACCGCGCTCTCGAACTCATTCAATATCCCCGCTGTGAAGACATTGGACTTTGTCAAAATCTACGATGATCCGAACACGCCGCAACAGGACGGCATGGTCGGGATGGCTAAGAGGCTGGGCATTAACAGTTTTACGAGGCCCGATTACGGCTTGTCGCTGACCCTTGGCGGCGGCGACGTCAGTTTGTTGGAGTTAACTTCCGCTTATTCCGTGTTCGCGAACGGCGGCAAAAAAATCCCGCCGGTGGCGATCCTGAAGATCGTCAATTTCAAAGGCGAAACCGTTTACGAATATCAGCCTCCTCAACCTGAGCAGGCCATCCGTGCTGAACACGCTTTCCTGATCTCTTCCATTCTTTCCGACAATGAGGCGCGGGCATGGATGTTTGGGCGAAACTCGCTCCTGAACCTCCCGTTCCAGGTGGCCGCCAAGACAGGCACCACCAATGACTTTCGCGATAACTGGACGCTTGGCTATACTCCCGATCTTGTCACCGGCGTCTGGGTGGGCAACGCCGATTACACCCCCATGGTCAACACGACCGGTCTGACGGGCGCCGCGCCGATCTGGTCATCGTTTATGCAGTATGCCGTACCCATCGTCAGCGGCGGCGCGCCCACACCTTTCACCGTACCTCCGGGCATTACCGAGAAAGTGATCTGCTCCATGTCCGGGGCGGAGCCTTCGCAATGGTGCCGCGGTGGTCAGCGCAATGAATACTTCGCAAGCGACCAGCCGCCTCTGCCGGCCTCGCAGGACCTGTTCCGCCGCGCGGACATCGACACATGGACAGGCTTGCTCGCCGGTGATGCATGCAAGGAATTTGTCGAAGATGAAATGGTGATAAACGTCAGCGATAAATGGGGCCGCCAATGGCTGCGATCGGGCACTGGTAAGGACTGGCTGGAATCGCATGACCTGCCGCGCAATCCATACTTTGCCCCCGACCGCGAATGTACTACCTCTGATCCGCGGCCTGTGATTGAATTTAGCAACCTGAACCTCAATTCTGCCGTTACGGACCCATCGCTTTCGATCAGTGGCGTCATCGATGTCAAGAATGGCGGTTTTACAGGCTGGCGACTTGAATACGGGGCAGGGGAAGATCCCTCGCAATGGAATTTGCTCACGCAGGGAACAAATTCCTTCCCGAGTCCCTCCCTGATCCACACATGGAATCTGCAGGGCATTCAGGAAAACAAGATCACCCTGCGGATCTATCTCTCCGACGGAGAGGATAAACATGCGGAACGCTGGGCCACTCTGACCCTCAACCTGCCTACTCCGGTCCCGAGCGCTACCGCCACTCCAACCGAGTTCCCGCCGACCGCGGTCTTCACCGATACACCGGTTCCTGCCACAGCGACCTCCACCCCCACCGCCACCCCGACCGACTTCCCGCCCGCTACCGAGCCGCCAACGGAGCCGTCAACAGAGTAAGTTGTTTCTTCAAACAAAAACATCCCGCACAAGTGCGGGATGTTTTCATAAATTCATTCGTAGTGCAAGATATCCTGCAGGCACAATGTAATAGCTTGCGCTACTACCTTTTATTTATCCACCGGCTGCGAAACAGACGAGGAGGCCGGCGCCCGCCTGGACTGTTCCTCCTTCACCGTTCGAATACCGTTGTTGACCTGGTTGGAAATCCGTTCCAATTCCTCCTGGAGCTGCGTCAGGCTTTGGACAACGTAATCATCTGCGTCCGCGCGGGTATTTTCCGCTTCGGCGCGCGCCTGTGCCAGGAGCTGGTCCGCGCGGCGCTGAGTCTCCTGCATCACCATATCTTTTGAGACGAGTTGATCGGCTTTTTGACGGGCGATCTCGAGCGTGCGATTGGCTTCCTCCTGCGCCTGCGCCAATACGCGGTCACGCTGACCGAGAAGCTGCTGGGCCTTCTTCACTTCCTCCGGGATGGCGATGCGCATCTGGTCGATGATATCCAGCATGCGGTCTTCATCCACCATCACGTTACGCGTGAGCGGAATGGCTTTGCTCTCGTTGAACAACTCTTCCAATCGGTCGATTAGTTGCAGGATATCCATAAAAGCCTCCGTGGAACGGATGACTCCAATTCTATCTCATTTTTAATCACGCAGCGCGTTCGGCAGGGCATGCCCATCACCCAGACTCATGACTTTTTTTTTGACAGCCTCATTGACATGGGCAGGCACCATGCTGGAGACATCGCCTCCCAGGGAAGCGATCTCCTTGACCGTGCTGGAGGAAAGGAACATATGCTCCTCGGCGGTGAAAAGCGCGACCGTTTCGATGTCACTGGCGAGGCTGCGATTTGCCAGCACATTGCGGAACTCAAACTCGAAATCAGAGAACACTCGCAGGCCACGCACGATCACCTGCACATCCATCTGATGTGCATAATCCACGCTGAGGCCGCTGTAGCCCGTCACCTTGACCTTTGGATTGCCGTTGAAAGCCTGCCGGACCAGTTCCATGCGTTCTTCAGGGGAGAAGATCAGTGATTTCAATGGCTTATCGTAGACAGCCATCACAACTTCATCGAAGAGCCGTGAAGCCCGCGAGGCAATATCAATATGACCGTAGTGAATGGGATCGAATGTCCCCGGAAACAATGCTCTGACCATATGTAGTCCGATATTCCTTTGTCTTCTAGTCATATAATTTTCCATCTTTCTGGCAGCCGCACGGTCATTTATGACTAGAAGACGAGTGACCGGGCGACCAAACTACCTAACTAACATCACCCTTGCCATCGCCCCAGAATCTTCCAAACGCTTCTGAAAGCAGGGCATGTTCAGGCTGGTCCAAATAGGGATCACGCTCGAACAATGTTTGCGCCTGCAGCCGTGCCTTCTCGATCAGCTTGACATCGGTAATGCTTGCCATGCGCAGCCCGCTGGAATAGCCCGACTGCCGGGTCCCCAGAAATTCACCGGGACCGCGCTGCTGCAGGTCGCGTTCTGCAAGCACGAAGCCATCGTTCGAGTCGGACATGGCTTGCAGACGTTCATTCTCGGCAGCATCTTCGTGGGTGGGGATCAACAGGCAGTAGGATTGGTCCGAACCGCGCCCGACGCGCCCGCGCAATTGATGCAGCTGTGCCAGGCCGAAGCGATCGGCGCCTTCGATGATCATCACGGTCGCGTTCGGCACGTCCACGCCCACTTCGATCACGGTGGTCGAAACGAGGATGTTGTAACTCCGATCGCGGAACTTGAGCATAGTCTCGTCTTTCTCCTGCGGGCGCATGCGCCCGTGCAGCAAGCCAAGTTTCAGATCGGGGAACACTTCCTTCGAAAGAGTTTCGTAGTCATCCACGGCGGCGCGTGCTTCGATCTTGTCGCTCTCTTCGATCAACGGATAAATAATGAAAGCCTGTTTGCCATCCTTGATCTGTCCGCGCAGTAACGTAAACGCGCGCTCACGTTCCTGGGGCCGGAGGATGTAGGTATTGACCGGGATGCGGCCCGCCGGCATTTCATCGATGACCGACAAGTCCAGGTCGCCATACAACGTCAATGCCAGGGAGCGTGGGATCGGCGTAGCCGTCATCACCAGCAGGTGCGGATTCGTGCCCTTGGTGCGCAATGCGGCACGCTGCTCTACGCCGAAGCGATGCTGTTCGTCGATCACGGCGAACTCCAGGTCCTGGAAGGCGACCGGCTCTTCAATGATCGCATGCGTCCCGATCACGATCTTGACCGAGCCGTCTGCCAGGCCCAGCCTGATCACTTCCTTCTCCGGATCCGGCGTGTCACCGACCAACAGGCGGATCTGACCCTCCTGCAAGATCCCGCTTTCGCCTGTCAGCAGGCGTGTAAAGTTGCGATAGTGCTGCTCGGCGAGGATGGAGGTCGGCGCCATGATGGCGGCTTGCGCCTCATTACTGGCGATGATCCCGGCGGCTAGAGCCGCGACGACCGTTTTGCCGGAACCCACGTCGCCCTGCAGAAGACGGTTCATCGGTTTCCCCGAGTCGAGGTCGGAGCGGATGTCTTTGAGGCGTTTTGCTGGGCATTCGTCAGGGTGAAGGGCAGGCTCTTTAAACGCGTCTCCAGCCACTCGTCCGGAACCGGGATGCGCTTTGCTTCCACAGATTTCCAATCGCGCTTCTGGCGCAGCACTCCCATTTGCAGATAAAAGATCTCGTCGAATGCCAGGCGTTCACGCGCGGCTCTGAGCTTTTCCTGCGAGTCCGGGAAATGGACCTGCAGCAATGCATCTGCCAACGGCATTACGTGCGCAGATGAACGCGTGCTTTCCGGCAGGGCATCCACCACGCGGGGCGCCCAATATTCGACGACCTGTTTCATGACGTTGCGCAGCCACTTCTGTGTGATGCGCTCGGTCAATGGATAAATAGGCACGATCCGGTTGGTGTGCAGGCTTTCGACCTCCACTGATTCCCAGTCGGGACTGTTCATCACCAGCCTGCCCAGGTATTGATCGACCTTGCCTGAGACTGAAATAGCGTCACCAGGTTTGAAGCGGTTTGCCAGCCAGGGTTGGTTGAAGAACGACAGGCGCAGCCCGGCAGTCCCATCGCTGATGATCGTTTCGATGATCGAGGCTTTGCCGCCGCGGATCGGCCGGGTATGCACGCTTTGGATCGTGCCGATCACCGTTACCTGCTCGCCATAAAACAAGTCCTTGATGGGCTTGAGCTGCGAATAATCGTCGTAGCGGCGCGGGTAGTAATAGAGCATGTCACCCAGCGTTTGCAAGCCGAGCTTGCCCAACGTCTCCGCATGCCGCGGACCGACACCCTGCAACACCGTTAGTTTTGCGTCGAGGGCGGCAGGCGTGGCAGACGTCTTTGCGCCTGGCGTGATCTCGGAACGGGATGGCGGCGCGGGACGCTGATAACGCTCGGGCCGTTGTGTCTCTTCCGCGGGAGACAGGGATGGACGCGGCTTCGACGACTGTGCCCCTTCGGCTTGCCCTTCGACAGGCTCAGGACGACGCCCCTCGACACTCCCTTCGGTCGCGGGACGGCGCTCTTCGATGGGCTCGGGTCGATGCTCGCCAATGGGTTCGGGGCGACGACGTGGAGTCCCGCGCGGCTTTTGCTGCGCTTCGGGATACGTTTCCCCGATCCGCTTCCACAATCCCATCAACGCGTCGGCGCGGGACTGGGGGCTGAGCCCGTCATAGGAGCGCAGTCTCTGCACGACGGCCTGGATCACTTCCTCCTGGACGCCATCGGCGCGGGCTTCGCCTTCCCAATAGTCGAGCATCTTGGCGAGTCCACCGATAATGGCGCTGTTGCTGTATCCGTTCTCGTGTTCAAGGCGGAAGAATTTGCGTAGTTTTTCTAATGAAGGCTGCATGGAGCAATTTTATCATGGGGGAGAGATGAGACACGGACCCCATCGATTACAGGATTGGCGCAGATTTACTTCCTCACCGAGGCAAACCCCAATCCATTCGGACCGAGGTGCGTTCCAATGATCGTGGTCACGTTGAGCATTAAGACATCGCGCGGCACGGACTGGCTGGCTCTTTCCATCAAGTCATTCAGGAATTCGCGGGCGCGCGCTTCCGCGTTCGTATGCAGAATTGCCAATCTTTCCAGGGGCCCCTCTTCCAGCAGAAACTTCGACATGCGCTCATTGGCTTGACGCGTCGTCCGCACCGCGCCCGTGGCTTTGACCTCTCCATTTGCCAGCTCGATCAGAGGCTTGATGCGCAGGATGCCTCCAAGCATGGCAACCGTGGCAGGGACGCGCCCGCTGCGCTTGAGATATTCCAGCGTATCCAGGGCGGCGAAAACGCGCAGGTTCCTGCGCGCCGATTCGATGGCGGCGAGGGCAGCTTGCATTCCCAGCTCGGCGGCTTCAGCCGCGGCGAGCACTTGAAAGCCCAGCCCCAGCGAAAGCGAGGCGCTATCCACACAGGTGACGCGCTCGGGGAAATCGCTGGCTGCCCGCTGGGTGACGTTCAGGATGGAGGTCAAGGACCCCGCGGCATGGATGGAGAGAACGTGGTCGCAGCCACGCCTCAGGAGGGATTCGTACCGGACGGAGAAGTCGCCGATCGAAGGCGCGGCAGTTGTCGGCTGGGTCCGGAGCGCGGGCAGTCGTTCGTAAAAGTCCTCGCGCGTGATCCCTTTGCCATCATCCACATATTCTTTTCCGTCGATCGCCAAAATGCAGGGGACGACTTCCAGCTCATGCTGTTCGATCAGGAATTGTGGAATATCGCAGGTTGAGTCCGTGACAATGCCGAGTTTCATTTTGCTGATTTCTCCCTGTCCAGCCAGAGTTCGCGATACTTGCGATTCCAATCGATGAGGAAACGATAGGCCATAACAAGACCACAAGCGAGGGCGATCCACAGTTCCACGCCGCGCAACTGGAAGAGCCAGAACAGCGGTGCGACCAGAAGCCCGGTCAGCACACTGGCACGCGCGCCATGACGAAGGGTAAACAGAAGTGCCAGCAATAAACCTAAACCAACAAAGGCTGAAATCCAGTTCGTGGCAAGCAACGCGCCGCCAAACGCTGAGATCCCCATACCGCCGCGAAACTGCGCAAAGAGAGGCCAGCAATGACCCACCACTCCCAGCGCAGCTGTCAAGACGATCACCCATGTTTCCCCGGAATATTTGACGGCAAGAAATGTTGGAATAAATCCCTTTGCCACATCCAGTAACGCCACCAGCGCGCCCCAGCCAAACCCAGCCTGGCGAATCGTGTTGGTGGTCGTCGCGTGCCCTGAGCCTGCGTCACGCACATCTACACCTTTTGCCAAACGCGTCACCCAGATGGAAAAGGGAAGCGAACCGGAAAGATAACCCAAAAGTAGAAACAGAAAAGAAAGAAGAATTTGCATAAGCAAGCCATTCATAGTCTGCAACAAACACAGATGGGGGTTTTGTCTGAATCGTTGATGCCAAACAAGCGTTGTTCCCTCTGCAAGCATCTGGCAAAGCGAGATGGAGCGCAGTCAGGCTTTCTGAGCGTCAATCCTGTTTGTAGGCGTCCTGATGTTCGCCGCGCCGGACAATTTCCTTTTTGAAGATCTTCACTTCTCCGGCTTTCGCCAGATTCAGCGACTCAACGATCATCACTTTCAAATCGTCAGCAGAGACCGTCTCCCCCTCGAGATCGAGCAGAAAGTCATGACCCTCGACATAGCCGCCGTTGGTGAAATCCACCCGAAAATCAAACTTGACGCGGAACGCAGATTGGGGATTGGGTTTATACACGGCATGTTTATCCCGTAAGCTGCAGGCTGGAATGCCCATATTCCATCAACTCGATGGCATTTCCATCCGGGTCGGCGATCCATGCCTGGCGGGAATTGTCCATGCCAAGTGAAATTGGAGAGACATCCACGCCTCTGCTTTTCAGAGTCGTGCAGAATTCATCCAGGCCGGTCACCTCCAGGCAGAAATGTTTGTAGCGCGTGCCGATGTTGAGTTCCGCCACTTTTCCACCCCACATTTCCGCTGCCATGGCCTGGTCGAAGAATTCCAGGAAGGTTGTGCCGCCACATTCAAAATAGTATCCAAATGGTTTACCTTCCCTGTTGTTCAGCGTGAACTTCACCTGCATGCCGAGCTTGTTGACGTAGAAATCAATGATTTTGGAAAGATCATTCGTGACAAAGTTAAGATGTGCGAGTTGCCGGATCATCATCATTCCTTTCTGCCGCCCATCCTAGGGCGGGGGCATCGTCTCCATCTTCCAGGAGGTGGTGTACTGCGGATACAACATGAGAGGGATCCAGCCGCCGTTCTGCAGCCGGCCCCACACATTCGAACCAGACGGATAATACGCCATCACGGTCACGCTTTCCCCCGCAGCCAGCACATTCCCCGTCTCTTCCACTTTTGGTCCCGGGGTCGTCTGGATATACAAATCCTTGCTGGCAATGACAGCCATGGGCAGATCAGGGAACGGTTCAACCCTCTCCATTTGGATCCAGACCGGCTGCCTGCTTACCAGGGGCCAATAGATATCTCCCTTGGGCGGCTTGATCACGATCGTCGTTTTGGTGGATCGTCTCCATCCCACCACCACAAATTTATGGACCCAGTCGGGCCGAGTCACATAATTGACTGTTGCGACGTTCGGCGGGCCGCCAAAAGGCATTGTATTGACCAGGCCCCAGTCCCCCTGTACTTGAATCAATGTAATGACATTCCCGCCCATCGTCAGGCTTTCCAACTGCGGGAAACCGGCTGTATTGAATAAACCTGCCCTCGTCCCTTTCAAATACCTTGCTCTGCCTTCATCATTATTGTGCAGAGCATCAATATAGACTTCCCAGGCACCAGACACAGTTGTCCGGCCTGTTCCGGATGTAGTTTTCGGCTGTAAAAACAGTGGCACAACTTCAGGCGCCTGGCGAAGATGACCCTCCGAATTGTCGTCAAAGGTACGCGATTTATAGTTGTAGCGCGCAAGCTGTTCATCGTGTTTCACACGGTAGTATTTAGCACTCGCATACGAAACGGAGGTGGGAAAGACATAGGTCGGAGCGGGGGTGAGACTCGGCTCAGGAGTGGCTGTGCCACGAGGGGTGAGTGTCACTGTTGGCGTGGACGTGGAGGGGGGCAACGCTGCCACGGTTTGAGCGTAAGCGGCATTGGCGGTCTGTACCATGAATGTACCAATGGCATTGGGGTCAAGCGGAGGGATGGGAGTGGGCATCCCCAGAGATGGAACGCATCCAATAACCAGTGACAGGGTTGTGAAGCAGATCAACAGCTTTGTTTTCGGTGATGTCATTTTTCCTCAAGTGATTGGAGATCGGTTCCGTTACTCCACAATTTCCTTTACGCGCCCCACCACCCCATTCTCCAACCGGACTTTGATCCCGTGAGGGTGGGTCGGGGATTTTGTGAGAATATCCTTCACAACCCCTCTGGTCAATTTACCCGTCGGCTGATCCTGCTTCAGGACGATAAGCACAGTCATGCCGGGTTTAATGGAGGAGCGGGTCTGTCCATTCATAAGACACCTTTATCAACAATCAGGGACATGGCTGGCAGTTCGGAGTTTAGGCGCAGCGGAACGCGGTATTCTGCATCCATGGCGGGAGTATAGCATACAACAAAACAAAGCCACCTTTTCAATCCTGCCTTCTCCACGTACAATCAAGCGGCTATGAAACCTGCTTCGTTCTCCGACTCAGCTGCCCAAACATACCAGCAAGTCCGCATTGCTCATTGGGATGCCATTGCCCGCAAGCGCCATTCCTGGCACGGTATGGGCCGTTGGTATCACCGACGGTTACAGGAAATCTATCGTTTCCACATTAGCCCAAATCAGAAAGTCCTCGAAATTGGTTGTGCAGAGGGCAATTTACTTGCATCGCTCCAGTCTGCGCAGGGTGTGGGCATCGATTTTTCCGAAGAAATGATCTGCCGTGCAAAAGAACTCCACCCGGAGTTCGAGTTCATTCATGCGGATGCGCATGACCTTTCAGGACTCAACGAAACATTTGATGCAATCATTTTGTCAGACCTGGTCAACGATCTATGGGATGTACAACGTGTCTTCGAACAGCTCAAGCCCCTCTGTACCCCTCACACCCGCATCCTGCTTAATTTTTATAGCAGGCTGTGGCAATTGCCACTCAGCCTGGCGCGAAAATTGAACCTTGCCAGTTCTAACCTCTATCAAAACTGGCTTACCCGTGAAGATGTGGATGCCCTGCTGCGCCTGGCAAACTTTGAGACGATCCGGATCACCCAGGAAATTCTCTGGCCCCTGCCCCTAGGTGGATGGGCGAACCGTTTCCTGGTCCGCTTATGGCCCTTTTACGAAATGGCTCTCTCGAACCTCGTGATCGCGCGTCCGAGCCCGGAGCGCGCCCAGGAACCGGTCGTTTCTGTGATCGTTCCGGCGCGGAACGAATCGGGCAACATCAAAGCCATCTTCGAGCGGACCCCGCGCATGGGTCGCGAGACGGAATTGGTCTTTGTCGAAGGGCATTCCAAGGATGACACTTACGCAGCCATCGAACGGGAGGTCGCTGCGCATCCTGCGACCCCGAGCCTACTCCTGCAACAAACGGGCATAGGCAAAGCGGACGCGGTGCGGCTGGGCTACTCCAAAGCCAGAGGCGATGTGCTGATGATTCTGGATGCAGACATGACCGTTCCGCCGGAAGACCTGCCGCGTTTCTATGAGGCGCTGGTCTCCGGGAAAGGGGAGTTCATCAACGGCGTCCGTTTGGTCTACCCCATGGAGAAGGAAGCCATGCGTACTGTGAATTTCCTCGGCAACAAATTTTTCAGTATGGCATTCTCCTGGCTGCTTGGACAACCCATCAAGGATACATTGTGCGGCACAAAAGTTCTCTGGAAAAATGACTACGAACAGATCGCTGCCAATCGTTCCTACTTTGGCGACTTCGACCCGTTCGGCGATTATGACCTGATCTTCGGCGCCGCCAAACTCAACCGCAAGATCATCGACCTGCCGATCCGCTATCGTGAGCGGACGTACGGCTCCACCAATATCTCGCGCTGGAAACACGGACTGCTATTGCTGCGCATGGTCGCCTTTGCAGCGCGGCGTTTGAAGTTTGTTTGAAATCGAGCGTTTTGGCATCCACCGAATATGCAAAGAATTAAGAAAGTGTCTGTCTTCCTGGCCGCCGGTCTGTTGATCGTCCTGACAGCAGTATTTCCCGGTGAACTTGGGCTAAACGCAAGCTGGGGCAAGAGTCGCATCATTGTTTTGATCCTGGGTCTCATCATTGCCATACTCCCCTGGCTGCCATGGAAAAGGTCTGGAACCCGCGCAGAGCCTCTTCAGAGTGATCTGTTTGCCTTTCCCGCTTTGCTTATCGTGATCGTGGTGTACCTCTGGTTCATCAGTGTCAGCCGTGACTCCACTTCCAATTATTATGATTTGCTGGCGACCTCCTTCCGGCAGGGCGAGCTTTCGCTCTCGCTGAGGCCGGACCCGGCTCTGCTCGAGTTGTCGAATCCCTATGATCCGGCGGAGCGACAGGGGATCAGGGCGCCGCTGGATATCTCCCTGTACAAAGGGAAGTTTTATCTTTACTGGGGACCCGCACCGGCACTGCTGGTTGCCATTGCCAGGCCGCTCCTGCCCGGACAGGTTTCCGACGGTTATCTTCTCCTGGCATTTGTCTGCGGGATCTTCCTGTCACAATTCCTGCTGATCATGCATCTCTGGGAACGATATTTCCCTGAGGTACCCAAGTGGATCCTCATTCTGTCCATCGTCGTCGCCGGTTGGATCCACCCCACCTTGTGGCTTTTAAGCCAGCCAAAGATCTATGAGACCGCCATCGCCAGTGGACAGTTTTTCTTCATCGCCGGGCTACTATCGGCGGTGACAGCGTTGGACCGTCCGACACTGTCTGCCTGGAGGCTTACCCTGGCAGGCATATTCTGGTCACTGGCGGTAGGGGCGAGGTCAGTTCTGTTATTTCCGATTGCATTCATGGCACTCATGGTCGTACTCTGGTTTTACAAGCTTTACCGCCGGTCGTTGCTTCAATTCATAATGGGATTGATTCCACTGGGGGCGCCTCTGATCGTTGGGGCAGTCGCTTTTGCGTGGTACAACTGGGCGCGCTTTGGTTCCATTTCCGAGACCGGTTTCACGTACGCCCTCGCAGGACCTTACTTGCAGGAACACCTGCATGAATTGTTTTTGCCCGTATATAGCTTCCAAAATTTATATAACTACCTGCTCAATCCTTTGACCGTACGACAATCGTTTCCCTTTCTTTATGCCGTTCGAGGGGCGTTCGAAGAAATTCTCCCCTGGCAGAGGCTGCCCGAGATTTACTCCGCGCAAGCCATCACAGGGATCCTGTGGGTCGCTCCATTCAGTGTGTTTGCTGCCGTACCGGTCTTCACGGTATTGAAACAGTTATTCAAGAGAGGTCAAACGAATCATTCAAATGAATACGCCAGGGTGGCGGCCTTCCACTGGATCATGACCAGTCTGATCGGTTCTTCCCTGCTGGCTTTTGCCTGCCTCCTGGCTTTCTTTTGGACAGCCATGCGCTATGCAGAAGATTTCATGCCGGCTCTCACATTGCTGGGAATCATCGGGTTTTGGCATGGATATCGTTCGCTCGCTCAGGACCCGAAGAAAGGTAAAATGTTCGCCATCTGCGGAACGACCCTGGCTGGCATATCCGTCGTCGTTGGAATACTGCTGGCTCTCTCTAATTACTTTACAAACGGTTTACTCTAGGAAAACACAAGGTCAGATTATTATGGGAATCGATTTGCATCAAGAATTTATCAATAAGAATGCCCAATATTGGCATCAGAAACCTCTGCTGCAGACGTTGTATGAAGAGTTTTATCGTCTCATCGCGCAGAATTTGAGCGATTTACCGGACACCAAAATTGTCGAGCTTGGCTCGGGACTCGGCAACATCCGGGAAGTCATCCCTCAATGTCTGCGCACCGACCTTTTCCCCAACCCGTGGATCGACCAGATAGAAAACGCCTATCAATTGTCGTTTGCAGACGAATCGGTCTCCGATTTGGTATTGACCGATGTTTTTCACCATTTGAAGTATCCGGGTACAGCGCTTAAGGAATTTGGGCGTGTCCTCCGCAAAGGCGGACGCGTCATCATGCTGGAACCCTGCATGAGCGCATTGGGATTGTTCGTTTATGGTGTGCCGCACGATGAGCCTATCGCCATCATGAAAAAGATCGAGTGGACCGCGCCGGAAGGCTGGTCGCCGGAAAGTATTGACTATTATGCAGCTCAGGGGAACGCAACACGGATCTTTGGTGGAAGTCGTTTCCGCCCGAAACTCCTCGACTGGCGGAAGATCGAAACCGTTCGTCTTTCTGCCATCGCATATGCAGCCTCGGGTGGCTTTTCCAAGCCGCAGTTGTACCCAACCTCCATGCTGCCTCTGGTAAAGAAACTGGAAAAAGTACTGGATCTGTTCCCCGCTCTATTCGCCACCCGCCTCCTGGTCATTCTGGAAAAATAATCACGGGCACTGCCGCCCCCCCTCCTGTGGCACATACAGTGCAATTTCATCTGCCGGGAAGACAGCCTCCGCGCGGTAATTGCACAGAATATACTTCACGATCCGTGTCACCCAGACATTGTTCTCTTCCGAAAAGCTGCGTCTCTTCGAGAGGAGGTTGTAATTCAAGGGGTCAGCCACGATCAACCCAAAGCGTTGATTCTCCATGTCCTCTCGAAACTTCGCAAGAGATTGCTCATTATCTGCCATTGCGATTTCCATCAGATCTTCCCGTTCATATTCCGGGACGAGGGTCACATCCTCCAGCATATGCATCGAAATGAGATGTCTCTGGGTAATAAACAGGATTTCATCATCCTGCGCATTCGTACGATCCACATATTCCTGGAGGCTTGTCAGCACGGATTGTGCTCTCACGGCATCATAGCTCCCAAAACCAACGCCAAACTGTATAAATGACCAGACAGGATTGATCAGCAACAAAACAATGACGAGCCAATGTAGTGCAACCGGCTGGGCAGCCGCGCCACTCTCGGGCCGATACCTTGCAAATATCAGGTATGCAAACACGATCAACAGGAGGCTGAAGTAGGCGTCCATGTTGTGAACGTTTGCACCGCCGCCGATCTTCAAACTTACTACCAGCCCGCCCAGAAAAAGAACCAGCAGCGCCGCGCAGATGAGGGTGAGGCGCAAAGGATGCCAGTCCTTTCGGCGTGGACGGATCACCAACCACAGCGCGATCCAGACGGGCAGCGACACGATCAAAGCCCCGGGCAAGACACCCAGAAAAAAGGATGAATTCGGAAAAAGCCGATACCACAACAGGTCGGAGGTCAGGCTGGTGTAAAAAATATCGCTGTCGGGTACACCTGAAAGAACAATATAGATCCTCTGCGAGAGAAATGCGGTCAAGGTGCCGAGGATGAACCAGAGCGCGGGCTTGAAAAGATAACGCCAGAGGCTCTTCCCCTGGTAAGGCACTTCCATCAAATATAAAACCGCCGCGATCATGCCCGGCATGGGATACCAGTTGACACGGCTCCAGCCACACCAGACAGATGCCAATAGGACTGCGGCCCACGTTCGTCGGTCATTCTGGACCGAAAACCCGAGCAGGACAAGTATCACAGGGATGGTCAGGTGGAAGTAGACAGGTCCCACAAACAAAAAAAGGAATATCCACAAACCGACCAGCCAGCGTGCCGCGCGCCCCGGGATGGAAAGCCGGTTCAACAACGCGGGGATAACGGCCCCCACCAAAAGATAGCCGATCGCCACCCGCCAGGCCCTGTGGACCCAGAGCGGCGCCTCGACCAAATAGGGCGGCGTGAGAAGCAGATGCAAGGTCGGATGCAGGATCGGCCACGGGTATTCCTGACCATATATTTTTTCAGAGAGGAATAACGATGGATAATAAAACCGGCTCGTTTCCGACCATCCCAGGGCAAATGGATACGTGGTGACACGCGACCAGTACAACAACAAGAGATGCAGGGTGGTTTGAAAAAGAACCATTGCGATCCACGCAATGAACCAGGGCGTTTCTCTGCGCAACAACTTGATCCCCCACATCCCGACCAGGCTAAAGAACCAGAAAACCAGGACGCGGACCCAGCCGATCCCGCCGAAGAAACTTCGGATAAACGGGAACATGAATACCAGAATAAATCCCACCAATCCCAGGCTGAAAAGCAGGGCGCCGATCCAGCGCATTCTGTCCGGAGCGCGTTCAGGGGATTCCGCCAGGGTGAGGATCCACTCGCCATAACGAGACCAGGAGGAGGCGAGGAGGAGAAGCGAGAGCAAGCTGAGCAGGCTGAGGACCACAACGAGTCCCATCCACGCTGCACTGGCGGAGAGGTCCACCCCCAGTACCATTGCCCGCCCAAGAAGTTGGTAGATGGAAAGAAAAGGAAATGTCGCGCTCACGACAAAGACGAACCGCCAAAATGTGAGGCGCGCTGGCCGGATGATACTCATTGGCTTTCAGAGATATTTGTCAAAAGAAGAGAGAATAAATTTATTGCTGGCATGTGCTGATATCTAACAAAACACGAAAGTCCTTACGATAGTCCTTTTCGCTTCGATAGCCATCAACTCTTTCCACCGTCTGAACGCAGGCCGAAGAAAGTGCTTTTTGGTATTCTGGGCTCAATGATTCCCAATAAGCATTGTCATAATAAACATATGAAAAACCGGCGGAGCGAAGCGCATAGGGGTCGGGCATCAACAAGAGCTGGCTCCATTCCTCTCTCTGGCTTCCCCAACTCGTAGATGAGAAAGAGTAACGGCCAAGAACTGTCACACCTCTTACTGGTTCGGGATCAAAAACAAGTGCATCTTCTTCGAATTTGTTCCAGTTATTTGCCAGAATTTTTGTATCCATGTCAGTAAGAAAAGTGGTGGAAATGGGTTTTGTAGAAGCAGTTAAGGAAATACCAAAATGAATCACGCCTCCCAGAATTGCAGCCAATCCGATTGTCGCCAGTCCAAATTGAAACACCTGGCTTTTCCCTTTCGAACAAACCCAAAGGCATGGCACAAATGCCAATTTACATATATTAATAAATCCCTCGAGGATACGTGTCGTAGAACCAATCCCTGCCGAACCATTGTAAACTACAAGTATTGCTATTAAACCCATGAGACCGCTGGCCCAAAAGGCTGCCTGATACCAGAGCCCGCGTTTAATTGCCTTCCATCCTAGGACAAGCGTTAGCGGAAAAACCAGGAATACGGGACCCATCTCCAACCCAGCCAGCAACGCATGCATGGGCTTTGCTAACACCAGCCTTCCCAGGTGAAGTGATATGACTTCGGGTGGCCATACGAGCATAAACTCATTGGAGTAAAAAGATTCCATTGCCCGTCCGGATAGCCTGCCGAGGAGGGAGCGGGCCATTTCAGTGAAGATACCACCTTGCATCATGGCGATGACGCCGCCTGCGCCAAGGATAACGATCCAAAACCACAGGCTGGTTGATTGCGGTGAGAATTTCCTCTGAAACAGGCCGATGACAATCACAACAAAGAAACCAAGATATGCCAGACCAAAAGCAACTTCATTCGCCAAAGCCAGTGCAGAAATGCAAACAACCAACAGAACGCCACTCACAAAATTTCTTCGCCGGTCCGCGATAAACAGCAGAAGAATCATGATCATCACGGCCATCATGCCAATTCCATTGTACGTCATTACATAGGGATGACTGATCCCATCAGAAAAAACAAAGGGGTAGGGAATAGTTCCAGCACCTTCAATGCGCCATGGGCTGGCAATCGCCTGCTTTAAAGAATCTCCACTAACAGCGGCGGAACCTGTCAATTGAACGCTTTTCGATACATAATCCAACAATGAGCCTGGAAACAATAATAACAACCAGCGTGTCCCTGTGGCAAAAGCCAATAGAATAGCTGTCAGGTATCCGACAAACACCCGCTTTGTAAGGCGATATGCCCAGGCCGCTCCCAGTAAAAGTGTAAACGCCAGAGTGATCGATCGCGCCAGGTCCAACGCCATCCATGGAAAGACGTTCCCCAAGCGAACAATTTGTGCAGCAAACAACAGCAGGAAATAATGGTACCCAAAATGAATTTCCGGATTCAAAACAAATTGAGCAGGAATTTCCCCGGCAGCCATTACGGAAACGAGAGAAATCGTCTGGAACTCGTCAAAAATTGCAAGACCACGTGCGATCATCGTAAAAACAAAAACCAGAACAAGAAGCAGCCCAAAATATGGCAGTGCAAGCCTGATTTCCAGAATCAACGTCTTGATGTCCATAGGCCAGGACAATACCACTCCTGCAAAAACTATAATGAAGGCAGCCAGCCAAAATGCAAAAGGCAAGTCAATCACCTGTGCCAGCAAATTTGCCAGCCAATTGGCGAGTACAATACCCAAAGCAGAACCAATTAATAGATTTTCACGGCGATACAAAACAAATGCGCGTCTTGCTATCAGCCATCCGCCGATCCCCCATGCCCCAAATAACAGTCCGAGACTCATCAAATTTCCATCAGCAAACTTCATGATTTAGTATAAGCTCCAGATGCGAAGTAACATACCCGCTCAAGTTATATCATGTATCGGGTAACCGACTCAGCTATAAGAATTTCTCAATGGTTCCGAGGCGATCACCCGGATCAGTGTCACGGCGTCTTCATCGGGATTGCCGCTGACAAACTCCGGGCGGATGTGAGGCGTCAGCCTGTGAAACGCGTCCGGCTCGCGAGCGAGAACCTCAATTTCAACATGACCGAAACAGGAGGCAAACACCCGGCGGTAATCCCATAAACGATAGCGGTTGTGATTGCTGGAGGGATTTAGCCACCTGCGCCAGGTCGTTTCTGAAAAACGCAGCATTTCGAATGGATATTTAAAGAAATGATCGCGTAGATCCACAAAGTGAACGTGAATGCCATCCGGTTTTGTCAGCCCAACCAGTGCGCGGGTGATCCCCTCCACATCGTCGAGATGCTCGTAGACGGAACTGCTCAGCACAACGTCGACCGGTTCAACTTCTCCAGTTGAGCGGGACTCGCGGATATCCGACTCTAGTAAGGTCATCGCTTCGGAGCGCGGACGAACACCATTCTTCTCCACGACAAAGTACTTTTCCTCTGCCGCGAACATTCGCCGGTTATGGTCTTCATCGGGCCGTGCATACTTGTCGCAGAGAATGACATGAGCCGCGCCTTCCTTCAACAACCCAAAGCCAAGGTCGAATCGCCCGCCATACCCAAAGACCAACACGCGTTTCCCACGCAGGGACAGTCCTCGTTCTGAGAGCACATCCACGTAACGTTGCACGGCTGCAAACGGATTGCTGGTCTCCAGCCCGGGGCGAATGATAACATTCCGTAAAAGCAAAGTGCGCACCAATTTTTCGGGCAGGAAATGGCGCACCAGACGAGGAATAAGATAGGGAAGATTTAGAGAGGATGATCCCATATAGCTGTCTCAGAGAGTTATGGCATCCAATGGAGAGAATTATTCATTTTTCGGAAGGATTTCCTCGCAGGCGGATATATCCTGGCGCGGCACCAAAAGCTCCACATCCACTCTCTTCAATCGATCCAGAGGCTCGTAATAGCACAGCAAAGGCGTCGTAACCCACTTTACCCAGGCATTGTTTTCATCACTGAAGTGCCCCTCACTCTTTTCCAGTCGCCTGTTCACTGGATTTGTAATAATCAGGGAAAAACGCTGAGATGCCAGATCCTGATAAAATTTTTCAAAATAGTGCGCATTTCCACTTAAAGACTCATTGATCAGGAGCTTTTTATCATACTCCGGAACGAGTGGGATGTCTTTTATATAACCAAATGTCAGCAACTGACGTTGATCCATAAACAGAACTTCCCCGGTCTGAGCAGCTTTTGCCACTTCCCGCCGGATCGTTTCCAGAGCCTTTACTGCATCAGGTTCAGATGGCAATGTATCAGGCAAAGGATTAGGCAAAGGATCCTCAAGAATATCCGCCAGAGTGGCCACCGTTTGCCTGTCTTCTATGACCACAAGTGGCGAAATATTCCTCAAAGATTGATAACCAGGAATCAGGATCAGCGCCAGCACCGCAAGTTGGATCCATACCGGGGCAGCGTGGATTTCATTAATCCAGCGATAGGCACCATTACGCCAGGCAATCGCACCTACAAACATCAGACCAATAATGAACATATCCATGTTATGGAGGTCACCGCCTCCACCGATTTTTACGCTGACGATCAAGCCAACCACGAGAAAGGCAAGCAGAGGCAGAACAACAGCAAGCTTCTGCCACAGATTGAGTTTCCAACGCCCCGTTTTCACCAAATAAAACAAAACGGCGATCAAGGGCAAAACTGCCAAAGCCAAACCTATTAAAATACCCTGTCCATAGGTGGCGTTCGGGAACAACCTATACCAAAGGAGGGGTTGGGCAGAAACACTTGCGCTAACTGATGAAACAGTAACACCTGTGCTACCAGCACTACCTACGTCTGCCACAGCCGGTGACTCACCAAATGATCTGACCCATTGAAGCAGCCTGGGAATCCAAAAAGGTGCCACATAGCCACCCAGTACGCCAGCAGTGCCAACAGAAATTGCCCGAACCCAGGTCTTTTTATCGAGTTGATGGTCTTGAGCCACAACTCCACTTAACTCCAACATGCCTGCCCACATCCCAGGCGCAAACAACCAGGTAAAACGAGTGGCTTCCGCGAAGAAGCTTACCGCTGCGATCAGTGGAACGGCAAGCCATAAAGGACGTTTCCATACCAGCGCCACAATAATTGCAGACAACAACAACGGGGGATGGATGGGTCCCTGACGTACAAATGTAAATACCCAGACCCCTGCCAATAACCAGTACAAAACTTTATTTTCGGGCAATTGGTAGGCGATCCATCCCAAAATCAGGCATGGAATTATATCTACCAGCGCGATCCATAAACGGACTTGCCATATCTCTACGCCAGGGATAAGAAATGGAATACCACCAATAAACTGCCGCCCGCGTTCCAGGAAAACGGGGATCGGCAGGTCCAAGGGATAAGTATAAACATGGCGGCCGAATAATATGGAATAGTCCCAGAGCCGGTTCCCCTCAGACCATCCCAAAGAAAAAGGGTAGTCTGTTACTTTGATTAACGGCACGAAAAAAGTATATATACCGGATACCAAGACAAGGGAGGTCAAAGCGCCGGGCCAACTCAAAAGCTTATTCTTGTCTTTCGTCAGCACCCACCCAAGCAGAATGCCAAAAAAAACTGCGAGTAGAATTCGCAAATAGGGTCCATGCAAAACAATTCCCCAAAACGTATATTGCAAGAAACAAACAGGCAGGATCAAAAAAAGAAGAGCGAAGATCCAACGAACATGTCCTAAGCGGCCACGGAATGAACAGAGAGCGCTGGAGATCCTTTCCAGTTTTTTCGGAGACCAAAGGATCATCCAAATACCAACCAAACCCAGGAGACAGAATGAGCTAAAAAGGAAGAACGCGAGCGCCCACGTCAGCGCGAACTGGCCAAGCCAAATACCTGTACCCCAGGCAATTTGATAGAACTCAGACGCAGCTCCGTAAAAAAGGAACGCGACGCCGATCCCCAAGAGCCAGCGACCTGCAACACCTGCCCAAGCTCGGCTTGTTTGAATAGGCTTCATCATTGTTTTTTTTCTCGGCAAAGATCTATCATGATTTTCTCGTATTGCCTGCACATCCGTTCCGTAGTGTACTTTTCTTCGATCCGCCGGCGCGCCTGTTTACCCATATTCAAACCCGAAACCGGATCGCGAAGCAATTCTAATATGGCTTTCGCTAATTCCTGAGGGTCTTCAGGAGAAACTAATATTCCTTGCGAATGATCTTCCACTACTTCCTTAAGCCCACCGACACGGGTAACTATCACGGGCAAACCGAAACTCATTGCCTCAAGCAATGCCATGGGCATTCCTTCAGACCGTGAAGACATCACAAAGACATCAGCTTTTGCCGTCAGATCATGCACATCTTCCCGGTTACCAAGTAAGCGGACTTTTTCGGTCAAGTTGAGTGCGTCAATCAACCCATGAAGTTCACCCCATAGTTCACCTTCACCCGCGATGCCAAGGAACACTGTTGGATATTCAGACACAACAATTCTCATGGCCCGAATGAGGACTTCATAAGCCTTTTCATAGACCAAGCGCCCGACTGACAATAAGAATACAGTTCCCTCAGCGATATTCAAAGCTTTCGATAGGTCAGTGGCACTTTTCTCGTGCTCATTTGGAAGATGTATACCATTGGAAATGGTAATCACACGTTCGGGTCGAACACCTTCTCCGATCGATTGGATCCGGACATCTTCAGTAACAGCAATGAGAATATCCGCCCCGCCCAGGTTAATCAGCCACGTATGACTCATCCTTTTTAACCGCGAGTCATTCCTGGCAAAGCCGTGATTCGTGGCCACACGTACTTGCAGGCCAGCCAACCATGCCAGTGGAAGGACGAATAAATTACTATCGAGGGTGAAGGTTTCCACTACATCAAACTTGTTTTGACGCAACAGTTTCCATAGACGCCATAAGCCCCTAAGGATAAAAAATAACTGCCTGGAAATTCCCTGCTGGGGGTCGAGCACCGCGAGATTATGAATTGGGAATGGATATGTTTGCCGCCATTTCGTGTGCAAACCATCTCTATCGTAAAGAAAAGCGGTATTCACCTGATATCCATTAGTATGGAACCAACTCGCTTGGTCAAGCAGAACTCGCTGAGCACCCCCAGTCGCCATTTGAGTTCCGATGAATAAAATGGATATGCCCTGACAATTGCCCTTCATGTTTTACATCATCAATCTTAATGCTTTTAAATATTCCTGAACTACAGTCTCAGATCTGAATTGATCCAGCCATTCGTTCGGTGGTCTGCGATGATCACCATTTAGGGATGCATCAATCGCCTCCGCGAGTGCTTCTGTATCATTTACAGGCACCAAGTGACCATATTTTCCATGATCTAGGATTTCGGATGGTCCGCTTTTGCAATCAGTGCTGACAACCGGTGCGCCACAAGCCAATGCTTCTATGAGTACTGCAGGCAACCCCTCCCAGAGTGATGACAAAACAAAAACAGAGGCTCTGCTCATGTAGGGGAAAGGACTGCTGACAAAACCTGGCAGGTTTATCTCCTCGGTCAACCCCAGAGAATGTATCAGACGTTCGAGAGCCGGACGTTGTTCGCCTTCCCCGACGATGAGCAACCGCGCAGGTGTATGCCTGCGAACCAAGGCAAATGCCTGAATGAGCGATGGAAAGCCTTTCGCTTCACTCAATCGGCCGACTCCTAAAACAACAGGTGGTTGACCCGGCTGAAAGAATGGGTGATCGATATTCATTTTGGCTTCTGACAGAAGTTGAGGTGTGATCACAGGGTTATAAATGACCTTGATCCTGTCGGGATGGATGCCAATATATTCTGAAAAATCCCTGGCGACCCCGCGCGAATCAGCGACAATTTCGTCGGCTTTCGGATAAAGCCAGGTAAGTAATATCCGTTCAATCTTCTTTTTAATTGGAGACCGTTTATGTCTTGAGACTGTGGTCATAAGGGATACAACAACATAGTGACGGGAACCCAACAAGATTTTGGATAGAATTGCCATCAGTCCGGTCAGCTCAGTTACGGCAAGAAAGGCGCCCGGGCCTTCTTTCCGAATGTATCGAACAAGTGCAGGAAAACCTGCATAAGTATTTCGAGCCACCAATTCAACAATTCTTGCCCTCTTAGAAACTCTATCGAGAAGCGCGCCTTTTGCCTGACCAAGCACAAAATCCACTTCGAAGCCAAGTTCTATAAAGCGGTTCCCTAATTCGACGACCACACTTTCCGCGCCGCCCATTTCGAGACTATTAAGATAGAGAGCAATGCGCGAAGACTGCGGCTTCTTTGAAAACGTCATGGTTGATTATTGTCCTGGTATAGAGAAGATCATGCAATCATCAATAGTCTGTAAAGACGTGCAAGAAAGAGCAAAAACTGTTGCGATACAGCTATCGGGGTAAGAATTCACTGCGATGACTCGAAAACTCATTAACGGCAGCCTCATAGTCATCAGGTCGACCAATGTCCAACCAATAGCCGTCAAAGTTAAATACATTTACTTTTTGTCCCACCTTGACCATCTGTAAAACAAGTTCGGGCAGGTCAAGCCTTTGACCCTGCGGGATATATTGTAGGATTTCCGGCTCGAAGATATATATGCCCATACTCACAGCGTAATGATAGGTCGGCTTTTCAATATAGTTTGTCACCCAGTTGTCCGAATCCATTTCAATCACACCCAGATCGATTTTCACATCGCGTTGGTAGCAGGCAATGGTTGCCAAGGCACCGCGGCTACGGTGATATTTAACCATTTCCGTATAATCAAGGGTGGTGAGTAAATCTCCATTCATAACGAGAAATGAGTCGGTCAGATTGGAAACAAGAGCGATCGGTCCGGCTGTACCAAGCGGCTGCTCTTCCCTCGAATAATCGAGTCTCACATTGAATTTATCGCCGTTTCCACAATAAGCCATAAGCAATTCCGCGAGATGACCTACTGCCAAGGTTAGATCGTCAAAACCGTGTCGAGCCAGCTGGCGAATAACAACTTCCAAAATTGGCATATCGCCTACAGGCATGAGCGGCTTAGGTAGGACTGTTGTATAAGGAGCAAGGCGGGTTCCCTTTCCGCCAGCGAGGATTATAGCGCGCATGGTTTCCTATACCGTGTATTGACCGGGGCGATACAAATCAAGATGAGCAGATATCCACTCAACTGTGAGGCGCAGTCCCTCATCAAGTGAGATGCGAGGCTCCCATCCAATCATTTCTTTCGCTTTTTGATTCGAAGCCCAAAGCTTCATGACTTCACTCTTTCCCGGCCGGATGCGTTGGGGATCGATAATTACTTTGGGCGTTTTCCCTATAATTCCAAAAATCTTCTCAACCAAATCGCCAATGCGGATGGTATTGTCATTGCCCAGATTGATTTCCTGGCCCAGCACATTAGCAGCTTCCGCCACACATATAAAACCATTGACAGTATCAGCCACGTAAGTAAAATCGCGCGACGGTTCCAGACTTCCAAGTTTTACTTCATCATATGCGAGCGACTGGGTAATGATTGTTGGAATCACTGCCCGCGTGGACTGGCGTGGCCCATATGTGTTAAAAGGTCGTAATATCACCACAGGCACATTAAATGAACGGTAAAAACTTTCCGCGATCTTATCTGCTCCAATTTTGCTAGCGGAATAAGGGGACTGTCCTTGTAACGGGTGGGCTTCATCAATTGGTGTGTACTGCGCAGTTCCGTAAACCTCACTTGTGGATGTATGGATTACACGCCGCACTTCAAAATCGCGGGCAGCCATCAGCACATTTACTGTACCCATAATATTTGTGTCAATGACTTCGCGTGGGTGTACATATGAATAGGGAATTGCAATCAGCGCACCCAGATGGAAGATCGTATCCACATCTCGGACCGCCTCCCGCACCGCCTCCATATCGCGTAGATCGCCCAGCACAATTTCCAGTTCCGAGAAAACATCGCGAGGAATCAACCGCAACATACCCACATCGTTGCGCGAGTTATAACGTGAAAATGCACGGACGCGCGCACCTTCACGTACCAGGCGTTCCACCAGATGGCTGGCAACAAACCCACCAGCACCCGTTACAAGTACACGCTTACCTTTCCAATCCATACTTTACTCCAATTCCAATTTTACCCTTTGCCGCCAGTAAGTCAGCAAATCAGATAGTGATTGATTCAACGAGATTTGAGGACGCCAGGCCGTTAAGTGGCTCAACTTTTGGGCGGTGCCGATTTGAATAGGAATGTCGTTCTTCTGAAGTCTTCTCGCGTCCATGCGAACTTTGAACTGCCGCGGCGACATGGATAGCATCTCGTCCAAACATCCCCGCATTAATACGGCATGCCCCGAACAGACATTATAGATCTGGCCTGCCCTGCCTTTTTCAGCAAGTAATGCAAAGGCCCGGACAGCGTCACGCACGTCTATAAAATCACGACGAGCACTCAAATCACCGGTAACAATCTCATCTTTATCGTGTGCCTCAGCCAGTGCAATTTGGCGTGCAAAAGCCGAACAAGATAGCGCCGATGATTGGCCCGGTCCGATCAAATTGAACATACGCAGGATCACCACGGGTAATTTGAACGCATCAAAATAGCGCAGTGCAAGAGTCTCCTGGGCTAGTTTGCTAACAGCGTAATGGGTAACAGGCCGCGGTCTGAATTTCTCACTGATCAACCTGTCTCCAAACCCAGCCCCGTACACAGCGCCTGTGCCAGCTAGAACCACAGTTGGGCACTGGTTAACATCTAGAAGTCCTTCGAACAATGCCAGAGTACCCAATAAATTTGATTCATATAACACCTCAGGATGTTCAGATTTAATCGACCCAGCCAGGTGAAAAATGACATTCGGTTGGCATTTCTTCAGAGCGATTTTGAGTGCGCCGCGGTCCATGAGATCGCCAACATACACATTCCTGTTAGCACTTCCCGCGCGCCGGTCAAAGCCAGATACCTGCCAACCCTGTGAGACAAGATAACTTGCAAGGTGATCACCAATAAATCCGGAAATACCCGTAATGAGTGCTTTTGTAGACTGTAACTGTGGTCTTCCCATGAGAAAATGCATAGATGCCAGGAATCAGAAATGTAACTATATTACATCAACGATATGAGAATATCTTTCAAGATCAGGAATAGAAAAAGTCTTCCGTTCCACAATTAAAATTTCGATTAAGGTTGTAAGATTCACAAGCGCTTTTCAATTCGCTTTGACCGCATTACCCGAGATACCCATTTGATAATATATGGAAAAAAACTGAGCGGCCAGGCAAGATTGTATCTCAACCCTTCAACAGAATAATGGGCAAGTTTTTTATAGCTCCTCATCCAGATGCTTCTGGCAGCCATATCCACAACTTCCATGGTTCGCAACCGAATTAACAACTTTCTTACCGAATCAGGCAAATCCTGGTTGGTTAAGTAAAAATTTGTCATCGCCAGATTCTCATTGGCACACCATGTGCGCTTCTCCCCCGACTTATCAAAAGTGAGAGAGTCTGCGTGCATGCGATATTTATACACAAGGTCATTAATAGTAATATATTTTAGATTGTTCAGAGCAAACCGAAACATGAAATCTCGATCACCTATGATCTTATAATTGCTATTGAATGCACCAATTTGATTAAAAGTGGACCGGCGAAAAAACCAGGCGTTGAAAAAGTTGCTTCCAACAGTCGAACACTCCATAAGGCTTCTATCATCCGGGGAATATTTATCGACAATTTTTGTCTTCCCGGAAGACAACTCAAGAAAGACAACTGCGCGGCCAGCCACTGCCATAACATCCGAATCATTAAAGGCTCCTGCAACCCTGGGGAGGACACGTTCGGCATAAATATCATCGGTGTTAAGAAAACCAATAACGTCACCAGTTGCAATCTTTAATCCTTTATTCAGGGCATCATACATGCCCTGATCCGGTTCACTGATCACGTTGAGGTGGGGATACTGCTTTAAGATTTCAAGCGTATCATCGCTGGATCCACCATCGATAATAATATGTTCAAACTCACGAAAATCTTGAGCCAGGACACTTTCGATCGCGCCTGCGATCATACTCGCACGGTTATATGAGGGGGTGATAATTGTTATCATTGGTTCTGTAAGCGATTTGACTTCGTTCATGACTATCCTTTAGTTCTCAAATACAAGCAGCTAGTTCTTTATATAGTTTCAAAGTTGCGCGAGCATTGCGATCCCAGGAGTAATCTGTAAGGATATCATCCCTTCTGTCCATTGTTTTTTCGGAAAAACAAGCTGCGTCAAGAGCCGCAATGAGTTCATCTGTGTTCAGAGGATCAAAGAAATATGGGACATCCTTGGCGACCTCCATAAATGTCGGGATTCGGGAAGCCACAATTGTACAACCACAGGCCATAGCTTCCAGCAAAGGGATACCAAACCCCTCAGCAAGCGAGGGATATACAAAAGCAAGCGCCTGGTTATAAAGTGCACATAACTGCTCATCGGTTATACCCGACAGGCAGATAACATTGGACTCTAAGCCGGCCATAATAATCTCTTTCTGCTCTTCTTCCGACCAGGGATTGCCAACCACCACAAGGCCTATTTCATTCCTGCGAGGCCAAGCTGCATAAGCGCTTAATAAGGTTTTAAAGTTCTTATAATAATTTCTCATCCCAACATAAAGAATAAACGCTCGATCGACGCGAAAGCTGGGCGGAATTTCTTCTCTGGACATCCGCCGAAAATTATCCCCACATGCTAACGGTATTGCAATGACGCGTTCCTGCGGCAAAGCATACATCTCTATAACATCTGATCGAACGGACTCTGAAATGCAAATAACCCTGTCGGCAGCCAGAATGGCGCGTTTTTTTCGCGCGCGGAATATGTCATCATACCCCTTATTAAAGAAATGAGGATACTTCTCATAAATCAGGTCATAAACCGATACGACTTTAGGTCCCTCCCACCAACCGGGCAGTTGAAAATAAGTGGCATGCCAAATTGTATTCCTATCAAACTGCAGTGATGCAATTTGGAACTTGGCACGCAGGTAATCTTGGAACTGCCAAAAGATCTTCTGGGGCCGAAGAAAGCGGTGGACCGGAAACCTGGAAGGCCGACTAATAATTTGAGGATATTTCGGTAATGATTGCATAAGACGACCAGAGGTAAGAATGGAAAATGAAACCTGCCCATCCATGTGACACATGCGAGGGAGAATCTCCTGATAAATTCGCGAAATTCCTCCCAATGGCTGTTCTTCAAAGATTTTGCCTTCGAGAATAATTTGTAAAGGATCGAGTATCTGATTTGACATTGTTATACGGTGAACTCAAGAATCTAGACAGTTTTTAACGTTTAGTAGGGGGTGGTCTGGGCCGGTTGAGACACCCTCCATATAATTTCGAACTCAACACGTGTCAGGTATCCCAGCGCAGAGTGGAGTGGATCTGCTTGGTCTTGTACACTTCCTTGATGAATCGTCCAATCTGCCGTGCCGGTAAGCATCCGTAAAGTCATTATAGTCAAAAAACTCTCCATAATGGTTCGCATCAACCGTTCAGTATAACCGCTCTCTTCGGATTCGTCCTGTGTGACCATGCTGATCTGGACATGGTAACGGTTGAGCAGCATGCTGAACACCCTGGTCACCGTGATGGATTTGCGGGGTGGACAAGCTCAAAGCGTTTTGCAGTGCGATCAATGGGAGATCGGTATCCAGATTGCGACGGAGATTCTATCGGCCAATAACGTGAGTAAACAGATCCAGGATCGTCGCCAGACACACAAAGCCATTTTCAAGGCGAACATGCTTCAGATCGCGGACCCAGGTCTGCTCCGGATACTCGCTGGGAAGGTCCGGTACCAGGTTCGGATAGTGCGGATAGGTATGCTAGCTGTTAGTGGTGCGACATTCGGCCCATTTTACAGGACATAGCAGCCTTTTTGACACGTCATCGCTGGCGCATATTCTCAAGAAAAGACAATGTCTTTAGAAAAACGGCTCTTAACCATAAAAATATTCCATCAAAAATGAATTGTGAAACTTCTGAATAAGAAGCTTCAACAATCTGGCTGAAATTAATCCTATAATCAGTAGATGACAATAAAACACCGTCGCTTACAGTCTTATGTCTCTTGACGGAACTCTTTTTTTTCATTATTAAATCCCAGTTTTTTACAATCCACGCATAAGCTAACAACTTGTTACTAAAGTTTTTTCTGTCATTCAATACTACAAACCCCCAGGTGACAATTTCCGCAAAGAATAAAATCGGTATCATAAGAATAAGCGTCTGCCATTCCAAGTTTTTTATTAACATTAAATATCGATTTCTCTCCTGATAAAACACTTTTTTAGGTCCAAATCTCAACATGTAATCATGATAGATAATACTATTGGGGACATAGACACACTTATATCCCATTAGCCGTGCACGAAAAGATAAATCTGTTTCCTCCATGTAAATAAAAAAATCGGCATCAAATCCCCCAAGTTTCTCAAATAAGCTTCTCCGGATAGCAAAAGCAGCGCCTGAAACCGCAGCGACTTCCTCTTCAACTGGATAATTATTAGCTGACTCCTTCATGCCACGGCATTGGGTGATGCCAGATATATGCAGGGTATTACCACAAGTATTAATTTTATCTCTTGCCCCCATCAACAATATTTTTGATGTTGTTAGCCCTACTTTTTGGTCACTAAATGGTTTCAACAGATTCTCAAGCCACAACGGCTCAACAGTTGTATCTGGATTAATGAACGCAAGAATATCCTCTTTCGAGCACCGAGCTGCCACATTGTTTGCGAGCGCAAATCCTAAGTTTTCTCTATTCTCAACAACCCGCGCCTGGGGGAAATTTTGTGTAATATACTCCCTACTGCCATCTGTCGATCCATTGTCAGAAATAATCAACTCAAAACTTCCCTTGGTGTCAAACATAGATGGCAGAAAATTAATCAAACGATGCTTTTCATTTGTGTTTACTGTAATAACGGAAACATCCATTTAAAATTTATCCTTTATTAATCTGTACAGTTATATTACTGATGAGAGAATAGATTTTTCCAACTCGGCGGCATATTCTTTCCAACTTCAATATTCTGAAATGCCGTACCCTTACGCGGGCCAAATTCCATTGCCCAATCTGCCATTTTTTCAAGACCTGCTTCAAGATCTGTATCCTGGTGCCAGGGAAAATATTCTTTTACTTTAGCATGGGATGCATAAGCGTGCAACACTTCTTCCCTGGCTGGCAGATATTCAACCACGGGCTCTCGTTTCATAGCTTTTGCAACACCTGAGATTAATTCATTAATTGAGCAAGCCTTATCTGCTCCAACATTAAAGACTTCTCCATATGCTCTTGGATAATTTACACTCTTAGCTATTACAGGTGCTACATCTTTAACATAAGTAAAAGCTCTGGTCTGGGTGCCATTGCCAAACACAGTAACAGGTTTATTTTGCAGTATTTGATTCATGAATATTCCGATTACATTTCGATATGGGTCGGCCATATTCTGTCTCTCCCCATAAATATTGTGGGGACGAAATACAATATAGTTCAATCCAAATAAATGTCTCGCAGCTTTGAGATCAAGCTCCACAGCATACTTGGATATGCCGTATGGATCCTCTGGTTGCGGATTTAATTGCTCAATCATTGGAACCTGGTTTGAGCCATAAACCGCAATAGAGGATGTAAACACTAAACACTCAGTGTTGAAATTTACGCAATTATTGATGATATTAACACTGCCAATCAGATTATTCTGATAATTGTAGTTTCGAATGAAGTGGCTCAATCCTTCAGCAGCATAAGCAGCCAAATGGAATACATATTTAAAATGAAAGTTCTTAAATAAATCTTTTACAAAATCAGCATCCTGGACTGAGCCCCGAACAAAGCGAGCGCTAGAGTTAACATTTTCTTCAAATCCCCCACTTAAATCATCTAAAACGATTACTTGATGATCGTCTACCAGGCAATCAACAATATGAGAACCTAAGAATCCTGCCCCGCCAGTGACTAACACAGTATCCATGTGCGCTGCTCCTTATCCTTAAATCGCGCCCGGTTTTCTGCCGGACATTTTAGTAAACGATGGTTGCCAATCACAATTCATTAATCAGTACTTTTCTTTTGTGCGATCATGCGATACTCAAAAAAGTAAAAGAATTCACCTAGGATCTCCCAAGGTATTGGAAAGATCGAAATCCCTTTAATATCAAAATGGTGTTTATCAGCAAGTTCACCAAGTTGCTTGGGCCGGTAGAAAACACGATGTGTGCTATCGCCCGTATAACCTCGTCGCATTGGGACAATAACTAGTAGAGTGCCAAACGGTCTGAGCACGCGCGAAATTTCGACTAGGGCTTTATCAGGCGTCTCAAGATGTTCAAGCACGTGTGACAGGACGACAACATCTACCGAAGCCGTATCGAGCGGGATTTGATAGACCGACCCCAGCCTGGCCCATAAGCCCTTATTCTGCAAATATTCAACGCAATAAGGGTTGATATCAACGCCAAGGTATCGTTCTCGCGCTTCTACATATTTAGATAATTCTCCAATGCCGCAGCCTAAATCGAGCACATCACCCTTCAAATGTTGTCGTAGCGACAGGAAGAAGAAGCTTCGTACCCATAGTTGAAAAGGGTTGCGATTAATCAATCTTTGAAAATATGCTATATCGTAAGAATGTTCCGGCACAACTTTTCCTCTAATCTGGCGTCGAATTCAATTAATTTCCAGGAGTTGCCAAGCAACTATAATACCACTGACAGAATATATCTTTGGTTAAAACAGAAATCAAGATCATCCAAGCATCTCACGAATTTGCTTAAGCAACCTCATATTTGCTTGCAAGGGTTCCTTGGGAATATTTTGCACATCGACGATCATCGCCTGTATTAATAACTGTGAACCCAATATAAATGGAAGTACCGCTATCATAACGGTTCCTGTAGAAGCAATGCTGCCTGTTTTAGCCGACAAATACCACTGGTATGCTCCAAAAACCGTCCCAAATATATTTAGAATCAAGCCAAACAAAGATAAAACAGAGAATACGTTGAAATCACGGATAAAATATTGGGTAATTACACGCCTTAAGAAGCCAACCAATAAACGCGGCGGAAACTCCAACAGTGCCTTTGATTCAGAGAGAGAACTGACCTCATCCTGGTACCTGGCGGGGATATAGACATCGCGAATCACAGCATGCAGGATGCCTAGTTCGATCAACATGCTGCTTTCAAAAAAATAACGTTTATGCAATTTTTCGGTGTTGAGCAAGGGCAAAACAGAAGCATGGATCGCGGTATAGCCATTGGTCGGGTCAAAGATATCCCAATAACCTGAGGCTGCCTTTGTCAAGAAGGAGAGCCCAGCGTTTCCAATGCGTCGGATAAGAGGCATAGATTTCAATTCATCGGCATGTAAAAAACGATTGCCCTTTGTATAGTCGGCCTGATTGGCCACAATCGGAGCAATTAATTGGATAAGATAGGAGGGATCCATTTGACCATCACCGTCAATCTTAACAATTATCTCGACTTCTTCGGCAATCGCTGCATGATAGCCGGTCATCACAGCACCGCCCACGCCTTGATTTTCTTCATGCTTTAATACTCGAACACGTGGGTCATGGCAATGCGTCTGCACAAAATCGCCACTGGCATCCGGGCAACAATCATCTACTACATGAATAACCGAAACCTCACTGCCGATCTTGGAGATGACATCCAGGATATATTCTCGAGCCTTATAGCAGGGTATGACGACCCCAATTTTTACAGGCATATTCTTTCCTATTTTTTTTAATCAATATGTGACATCCAGCTAAAAACAGAGATCGATCCAATGACTATTTCATTGTGGCTGTCTGGGCATATGAACTCATCTGGAAACAGAACAAATAGTTACCGCCGTACCTATCAGAGAGCAATCGAGCCGCTCTGAAAAATAATAGCCACCGGAAATCACCACTAGCCATTTGCTTTCTGGAAATTTATTAAGAGAGTTTTCGACATTACTGCCGCTGTCAAGAAAATCGATATTAGGTGTTGATGACAAAGAAAATAGAAACCTGCTAACAACATTGGGATTCTCACCTACAATGAGCACGTGATCCATCTCTTCCTTCCCTATCATCTGCTCTACCGCAATTGCATCCCGCCCGGTAGTATACAATCCTCTAAATATTCCCTTTTGTTTAGTTATAACATTGGCACTACTTAGTAGAGATAGCAGTATGATAGTTACAACAAGCGCACCATACTTTGGCGGATTAAAAATGACCAGTACACAAGTTCCAAGTAAAAGGATTGCAGACAAATATAATATAGGCTTCGAAATAAAGGCAAATCCCATCTCCGGTCCATCTGAAACCAGCGAGACTGGCAGGATCTTCGAATAATTTCCAGTAACGCTAGCGAGTGAGACCACAGCAATAAAACAAAAGATTAAGCCAGCAATAATTCCAGTCTTGGTAAGGCGCATCGCGGGAGCGTGAAATATGATTAGCAGCAGCAGGGGGAAAACGAAGAAATAATACCTGCTATGAATCCGGCCTATTTCAACTCGACCTAATTCCCCATTTAAAACTGTAAATAAGGCTGTTACAAGCACCAATACTATGCTCAAAAGAACAGTGTAACTTGATATTAACCTCAGAGGTTCTGAAATTGCTGAATCAGTCCTGAGGAGCCGGAGCCGAGGGAAGATAACCACAACAGCCAAAAGATAGGCAATGCCAAACACGGAAAACAAGAAGAGAGAATGTCCGACGCCCACATAGAGCAAATCGCTTAATAATCTCCAATATTCTACAAGATAGAATTGTGTTTTTTCCAGCAGGTTGCCGGGAGTTCTGCCATAGCCACAAAGATAAGCAGATGCACAGGATGACTTTAAAAACACAATTTGACCAAAGGTCATAGCCAAAAGTGCCCCACCGCAAAAAACACCAATCAAACGCAGCTTATTCTGCCCCTTTATGAAGAAAAAGTACAAAACAGTTACGATGAATACAAACACAGCATGCGGCTTTACAAAATATGCCAGTCCAATAATTAAGCCAGAAAGAAAAAGCTCCGTCGATTTCTGCTTTTGAATACCAATGAATAACGTGTACACTCCTAAACAAAACATAAAGAAGTACATGGATTCAGGCATGAAATACTTCGTATAAGCGCTGAACGGAAGTAATGCAACGCTGCCAAGATAGGCGATAGATGCCCCATGGGATAATCCCGATAAAATTGCGAGTCGAAAAAGCACAAAGATGCCAAGAGACCAGAAAATCACGTTCAAGAATTGGGCAAAGATATAATAGTTGGAGCCAAAGTATGAACCAATACCATACAGGCTCAGGAAAAGCTTATTTGGCATTGGTTCTGGCAGCCCCGTTAAGCCTCGCTCCAGAACCAATGCCTGGTTTAACTGCCTGTCAGCACTGACTTTATAAAGATATTCATCGCGAAAAACAACAGCATTATCGATAAACATATTTTTTGAAAACAAAAAAACAGCCGCGATTGTAATTAACAAGGCAGCAATAAGGTCCACATAAGTAATTTTGGGTAATGAATCCTTCCAAAACTTGGAACGATTATTCATTGTCGTTTGTCTCCAATGTAGACATCAAATGGCATGAACACACACAACCTTCGAGAAACGCAACATTACCCGCCATCTGCAACCGCTCCGCGTGGCAACGGCGCTTGTTTTCTATGCAAAGCTTGCATCAGGCTATAAAGCCGGCCCGCCAATTGAGAATAGTAGTGTACCTTACGCCATTGATTGGCACTCTCTCGGACGTTTTGAATGTTCAGGGAATTTTTCTCAAGCTCGCTGAGCATTTTTGTTATACCCTGCGCAATGAGCGCTGGGGAAAACCCAGGTAACTTCAGAACAGCCGGGCTAACGTCATCGAATATTTGCAAAGGAGTAACAGCTACCGGGCACCCGGTGGCAAGTCCATATCGGACTGCGGCACTGGAAGACTCTCCTGTTTGCTGATATGGGAATACAATTAAATCGGCTTCCGAAATTAAGTCAAGGCTTTTCTGATCAGGAAGATATTCTGTAATCAATTCTACATGCTTGGCAATATTTAACTCTCTAATCTTAGTATGAGCCTGTCGTATAAGGCCAGCGGATAGAGGAACAGGATACTCTGCATTTACCATTCGCAATTCAACTGTCTCTCCGGATTCTCTCATCAATGCAAATGCATCGATCAATTCAAGTAACCCCTTATGAGGGAGGAAAAAGCCATAAGAGGCGATCAACTTTTTTGTTTTATGCTTAACTTTTGTTGTTGGGATATAGTCCATCACGCCATGCGGAAACAGCGTTACATTATTAATAAGCCCCATGCTCTTGAGTCGATTTAGATCGTTAATGGAATGAACCAGGAGACGCTGACATCTTTGCAAAGCAGGCAAAAGCCTCTCCAGTTTCCTCTGAGGCTGAGATTCCGGATCGGTCGTCGAATGGAAAACAACAATAACAATACGTCCCGCGTCCAGGTGTTTTATTAAGAAGGAATTTAGGTTCTGAAAATCAAAAAAACCATAATTGAATTGTACAACAAGCGTATCGAGACCTTGTTCTTCAATCTTCCTGGTTAATTCATTTAAGTTGTCTTTTCTATCTGCATACTCGTCCTTTGTCCAGCAGCGAGCAACATTTTCATCATCATACCCCGTTATTAAGTCAGTATTTGCGGCCAGTATGTTTACACCTGGCATTTCACGCACCAAATGGGCCGAATAGGAGGCTATACCACACTTTGTATTCCATGTAGTGATCCATCCAATTTTAGGATCGGGCTCCTCTGGAATAGAGGCCCAATCCCTGGCTGATCGCACCATTCGTTCGACAACATCAGTCCATTTAAATCGATCCAAAAGAAGACGGCGGCCTGCTTCTGCCCGCCCTGTTCGCTGTGCTGGTGAAGTCATATACACTTCCCGCATCTTTTCGGCCAGATCTTTAACGTCTGGCTTAGCCCAGAGCGAGTTAAATAAATTAAAGTGAGTTTGAGCTTGTACAAACTCATAATCGACCAGCCACGCCGTATTCTCATTACAAAAATCCAGTTGTCCCCCCCAGTTTGTTGTGATTACGGGTAGTCCGCTTAACATGGCTTCTGCAAATGGCAGACAAAATCCTTCCCCGCGGCTGGGACCAACCATCGCATGGCACTGCTGATAGAGCGACTTGAGTTGGCCATCCGTCAAATTCGTTTCAATGATAATCACGTGAGGAAATTCAGGATTATTTTTTCTTCTCTTGGCTAACCATTCATGAATTAGATTGTGGCGGTTCGGGAATGTTTTGATGATCAGGCTTACGTCGTCAGAGTCACGAAAGACTTGGCCATAAGCATCCAGCAAAATGTCCGCACCTTTTCTGGGAAAGCAGGAAGATACATGCAGAAAGCGGAAACTTCTGGCTTGCACCTGAAAATCGGCATCGGGCTGGATCCTCTCCCAGTGATCTACTCCACAACCAGATGTAGATAAGGGTACGTTGACGCCATGATCAATCAGCACCTTCTCAACATGAGTCGATAGACAGGTAACTCCCTGTAAATGCTCGTTGAAATTATTTACCCACTCAGCTGGAAAACCGGATTCTTCCCAGGCATAATGATGGAGAAGGTTGAGACGTCCCTGCATATCGGAAACATAAGGTGGATATATATTACGTGATACAACATCGACTTCTTTGTGATCTCTGACGCGGGCTCGTTCGTACATTTGTGCCAGGTCTGGATTTTCAGAAAGATACTCGGATAGGATCTTCTCATCTGGTAAGTAGAATCCAGGTTCATCTGATGACCATAAAGCCACCTCGTGGCCAAGTTGCGCCAGGGTCTTTGCGGTTTCCCGGTTGAGCAGGGACAAGCTGTAAGTATCATGAAAGGTGCCTTCAATTCTCCAGCGAATTTTTTCACCCAGATGACAACTCCGCAGCGCTCGATCTGCCGTTTTTTCATTATTCCAAACAGACTGAGCCGTAGTGATAAGATCCCGGGTTGTTGGCTGAACATGACCTTGCGAAACTGCCGCGATCATGTTGATAAGTTTCTTGTAAAGACTTGTATTGATTGGCAAAAAGATGGATCGGTCAGAGGCTGGTGCAGGCACTATACTTTCGAAGGCATCCAAAGCGCGCCCGGCGCTCACCTGCCATGAAAATTTTTGGGCCTGTTGTAAACCATGCTCACGTAAAGAGTTGCGTAAGCTGTCGTTGGTTAACACTTCCGCAATTTTTTCAGAGAGATCTTCTGGACGGGTCGGATCAAACAATGCATCTTCATGCCCAATAACTTCAGGGATGCCGGTAGTGTTCGAGCCAATTGTAGGTGCACCACAGGCCATGGCTTCCAGCGCAGGCAATCCAAAACCTTCATGTAAAGAAGGGAACACAAAAAGGGTACAACTGTTATATAAACCAACCAGGTCACTGTCAGAGACGTAGTTAGCCAATATGAGCCTATCGTCAACTCCATATTTCTTCGCCTCCAGTTTAAGTGATTCCTGAGCATTCTTTGATAATTCGCCTGCAAGTAACAATTGATATTGAGCGCGCAGATGATTTGGAAGCCGGGAAAAACCATCAAACAACCCAGATACGTTCTTTCTGGGGTCGGTACCACCCGTATACATAATGAACGGCTGGGCTATACTATATTTTTTATGCAATCCTTGAACTTCTTCGGGGCTCATCTGAATAGGACAAAAAATGTCATCAACTGCAGTCGAGATGTTAACTATGCGTTCCGGCTCCAAATGCAATGCAGTAATCCCCTCCTGGCGGGTAAATTCAGAAATGGACAAAAGCAGATCAGTTTTTTTGAGGGAATCGATTTTATTAAAATAAAAATTATGTGCTGCCTGATCAGGTAAATAGGCATCTTGGTTTAATAAAGGAATTAAGTCGTATAGAGTAACCGCAGTCTTACCTGCTTTTTCAAATAGCCCGACAGAGGTGGTTGCATCATCCAGCCAGCCTTCGAACAAACTGGTTACATAAACGATATCCGGATGAAGATTCGCAAGGAAAGCTTCGCGCAATAATTCAGCTGTTCTGGCACGCCAGAGATTCCCCGGAATATTATACGAAACCGGGCAGGGTGTCCGAAATACAAGAATCTGGTTTTGAGGAACGAGACCATTAAAGTGGCTTTTTATTACATCAATGCTGTCAGGGAAATTTCCGCTGAGCACCAACCAAACATCATGGGATCCAGCCTGCCTGGCAATCTCTTTTGTTAAAGCCAGTGAATACCGTCCGATGCCTCGCAAGCGGCTTGCAGTTTGTGCTCCCTGAAGATCCACCAAAATACGCATAAATATCATCAATCCTTTTGTGCTTCATTTGTCAAAGCATTCCAAACCTTATTCATCCTTTTGAAGGATTTCGCTTGTTCCTTACTACTTCCTGCAAAACAGCAAGAGTCTCTTGCTGTTCTTGCATCATCACATTCAGCCTGTCCTCACTCTTCAGCATCTTGTTAAATGCAATGGAGATTTGCTGTAAGAGAGCAAGTTCATATTCCAGAATTCCTCGAAGATTGCGAAGCAAGTAAAACAACCTATACAATGATTTAAAAGGGCCACTTCTTCGTATGACGGGATTTTCATTAGACTTTCTAAATCCGCGTGTGATCAAATCATTCAAGATAACGAGGCGCTCGTTTATGTCACGAACATTATCCTCAGTAAAATCAGATTCACTCGTCGATAATTTTGAAACGGTATGTAGTGTATTAATCTGCAGGAAGCTGCCGATAACTTGATTTCGAACTTTCTGAACGGCGCGCAGGGTTTGATCTGAAGGGGCCGCCCAGGAATTATTTTGCACGGGATACATCTCCGTTTTTTTCAGGGTAACATGTATGGAACAAAATACATACCCTTCATGTGTCATTACTAAATTAGGGTAGTTCGTTAGTTTTGTCTGCCAATCCGAACTATTTTTGATTCCTGCCGAAAAATCCAGAAAGTTGCGTGGAGAAGCAAGTGTGAGAGAGGTTACTTCCGTGTCAAGCTCATCCACCAGCTCCAAACCGCTAGCCGCGACAATATATTTCAATATTCTTTCGCGCGAAAGAATCAATGTACTGGCAGGATCCCAGCCATCACCACCTGGGCCTTTTATTCGAAATTCAGTGGAAAGAGTCAGAATCCCCCCCGGCTTCAGGACACGCCCCATTTCATAGCTGGCATTGGCAACAGCCTCGAGGCTGCCAAAATGTTCAATGGAACCGCTCGAATAAATACCGTCAAAGGTATTATCAGGATATTGTAGTAAGCGTCCATCCATATGCTGAACGATGAGCCGATTAACTTCATAGTCGTACGGCGCAAAATCTTCCGGCTCAATCAGCATGAGAGGTGGAGCAACATCTGACCAGACTCCGGCGTTAAGATATAAATCTGTAGCGAAAACTAAATGAGCATGTTTTGTGAGATAGAAACTTAATACTTCTGTCCCAGCCCCGACTCCCAAAATATAAGCATCAGGAGATAATGCGCCAAAATGTTTTAAAGCACGGACGCACATTGCACTTTGCCACTGTTTTGAGTCTGGGATTCCATTTTTATATTCGGGCGGGAATTCTGCAAATTCATGTCTGAACATATCCTGAATAATCTCGCTTATCTCAGGGTCTGAAAAATCTTCCAGCGAAACCACCTTGTTATACCGTAACTCTTTCATTCTAATCCTCCGCAAAGATCATTGTGATATAACTTGTTCAACAACCTGATGATATTGTTCTGCCATATGCGCAAGGGTTCCGCGTTGTCTAAAATACTGACGGGCAAGTTCAGACGCATCCCTTAAGAATTGCGGATCCTCCATAGCGCGAGTAAGGAAATGTGCAACTTGATCTGCTTCTGTCTCATCCGGGGAGACTCTCCAGCAAAATTCCTGCGGGAATTCGCGCCATTCCGGAACATTGCTGACAATGACAGGCTTTCCTGCTGCCAAAGCCCGAATCAAAATGGCGGACATGCCTTTGTAAGTTGGATAGCGCAAATTTATGATCAAATCGCAGGCGAGAAAATAATTATCAAAATCCGCAACGGAAGTTCGCCCGGTAAATTTCACAAATGATTGCAATCCCAAATCTGAAACCGTTTTTTCCAATTCTGCATAGTAATCGGGTTGCAGTTGGCTTCCAACAATTACCATCAGGACATTCGGGTATACGTTCACAAGTTCCCGAAGGGCATGCAAACAGGCCTCAATTCTTTTCACACGGACAACACTCCCAAAAATACCCACAACAAGTGTATCAGGCTGAATTCCCAACCCCATCCGGAGCGCGCGCGGATGTCTGACCCGCCTTTCATCCCACATATCCCTGACGCCCATATTAACAACGTGTACATTCGAATTTTCATAGCGTTGCTCCAGATCGGCCTTCGCATGGTTCATATGAACTATCTGTCCAAGACTATTGTCCATGATCCACTTGAGGATGTAATGTTCGCGAAACAATTCGTCAAGATCTTGGGTGAGATTTGTCTTTGCATTTCTGATGATCTTCCCATAGCTTTTAAGCACATCCTTACCCTCCACAAGCAAAAACTTCTTTTCAAAATCACTTAATGTGTTGAGGGAATTATGTATAAAATAAAACCCAAGTGCCATGATAAAGTCATGAAAAACAACAATTCCGGGTTTTTTGACTATTACATCATACATAAAATTTTGAAAAAAAGTGGCTCCCATTTGATAAATAACAGCATCAAAGCGTGCTTGCCTGTCACGCCGCTCAAACGCAGAATTATGGTGAATCGTATGAGCATACAAAAGATGTTCCGCGGGCAGATAATTTCCATCCACGAAAACTTCCACATCATAATATGTTTGCAAAGGACTTAACAACTCAGCCGTATAATCTGCCACACCACAATTTAACGGCGGAAGAGAAGACCAGATAGCGACTCGTTTTTTATCATTCGTTTTTCCATGATCCCTCTGGCCCAAAACATCCTGATATGCTTCGAGGGTAAAATGAGCAAGTTGTTCTTCACTAAACATCGCCGCTCTAACAGGCCCTTGCTGTCTCATCCGTTCTCTTTTTTCAGGATCAGAGTACAGCTCTTCAATCGCATGAACAAATCCTTCCGTGCTCTCAGGATCAACCAAAATTGCAGTATCCCCGCCGATTTCTGGTAATGAAGAAACCGTTGTAGTAATCACCGGTGCGCCGCATTTCATGGCTTCGGCAACAGGATAGCCAAAGCCTTCGTATCGAGAGGGATGGATCACCATGGTAGCAGAGTTATAAAGGGCAACTAGTTCATCCTCAGAGATGGAATTGGTATAAATGACATTCTCTTGTACACCATAACTACTTATAAAGTCCTTTTCGACGAAAGGTAGGGGAAATACCAGCAAGAGTGGCATTTCGCGTTGCAGCGAATCAGGAAGTCTTTTAAACGCATCTAATAATGTCTTTGCGTTTTTACTATGGTGCCTACCTGTGATACTTAAGATGAATTGCGAATGTAAGTTCAGATTGGCCTTTAAATCTTTCGATAGGCTCATCCTTTCCATCTCCGACAAGACTCGAAACGAGGGGTCAACAATAGGATAAGCAACAGAATTACTCTCCGGCGGGCATCCCAAGTAATAGTAGGCATCCTGCCGGGTAGCTTCAGAAATCGAAATGAGCCGGCGGCTGGACCGGATAGAATACAAAGCCATTCTATACTTTTGAGATACTTTTAAATCATCTAGATATTCTTTTGGAAAAATCAACGGAATGAGATCATATAAAGTACTGACCAGAGGACATACATCAAAATCAGGGATAATAGGATCAATAAATGGCGTAGTAGCATGGTACAAATCCACTTTTTGACGATACAAGAAATCTTGAAATTTTGACGAATATTCAAGAGTCTTCTCTAAAGGAAGCGATAATCTATTATTATTAATTTCATCTTCATTAAAATGAACAAACCTTACATTTTTTGCAGACTTTATATCCGGATCCAATAACGAATGAAAAAGATATGGATAGCAAATTACAAGATATTCGTTATCCAAATCGCGCTTTAATACTCCTCTTAATTGTTGTTGAGTATAGCGCCCCATGCCGCGATTGGCAGCATCTGAGGAGAGAACACGGTAGTCTATTGCAATTCGCATTAAGGCCTCACACTATCTGAAATTTGGATAATTCTGCCCACTCTGGACATCGAAAAACAATAAGAACTTTTCT
>Ga0105104_10000183_pt1 | contig 46702 bp, 26 predicted proteins | sample PPLLaktember2015_3_FD_87034 | JGI IMG/M metagenome (GOLD analysis project Ga0105104, IMG submission 87034) | Freshwater sediment microbial communities from Prairie Pothole Lake near Jamestown, North Dakota, USA - PPLs Lake P7 Core (6) Depth... | ecosystem: Environmental > Aquatic > Freshwater >... | reverse complement strand
GGCAAATTGTTCTTCAAGAATATTTGTAATTTCCGTTTCGACGACGCTCGGGCTCGCTCCCCGGTAAAACGTGACGACCGAGACAATCGGCGGATCGATATCGGGGTATTCTCTCACCGGCAGCCGCAGAAAGGAAATGACACCAAAGAGTACAATCGCAAGACTCAATACCGTTGCGAATACCGGACGCTGTATGGAAATATCACTGAGTTTCATAAATCGCTCTTCAAGATTGAGGTGGATTCGCTCTTTAATTAATCCATCGATTTGGCTGGTGAACTAATCGGCATGACTCTTGCGCCTTCAAAGAGTTTCTGATATCCGGCTTTGACCACTTCTGTTCCCGGCGTCAGGCCCTGGACAATCTCGACGACATCGGTCATGCGTGTCCCCAGTGTGACCGGGACCCGAGCTGCCGTGCTGTCGGATTTTACAACATAGACAAACGATTGATCGCCGTTAGCGAATACCGCTTCATTGGGGACCGTGACGGCGTCCGGGCGTTCGTTGAGGACCACCGAAACGGATGCGGACATCCCGGGATGGAATTTTCTTCCCGGATTTGAAACCCTTGCCACCACACGGGCGCTTCGCGTACCGGGATCGAGGACCGGTTCAACGGCAATGATTCTTCCGGGGAGTGCAATACCCGGATAGGCGATCGTTGATACCAATACACTCGCTCCGCGATTCAACAGGGGAAGATATTTTTCCGGCGCCGAAAAATTCACTCTGATTTCATCAATATTGGCGAGTTCTGTAATCGGCATTCCGCTGCGGACAAAGGTACCGACGCTGACTTTGCGGGCGCCGATGGTTCCGTCAAACGGTGCGGTGATCCGTGTCTTTGCAAACCGGGATTTTGCAAGCGAGAGATTTGCTTCGGCCACTTTCAAATCTGCCGCCGCATCGTCCAGGTCCTGCGGCGCCCCCGCTTTTTGATTGACGATCACCTGGACACGATCGAAATGCGTTTTGCTCTGTTCCATCAATGCTTCAGCGCGTTTCAGTTCGGCGGCAAGCTGCGCATCGTCCAACTGTGCAATCAACTCTCCTTTCCGGATAACGCCTCCTTCCGTAAAAGGAATCCGGATGATGGTGCCGTCGATTTCCGACACGACGGTAATTGCTTCTATCGCCTCAATGGAGCCGATCACTCCGAATTTGTCTTCCACCTTTTGCTTCAGTGCATGGGTCACTTCGATCGGCGTCGGAGGCATGGAGAATTTTCCGCCGCCCGCCTGCGGATTCGAACTGCACCCAGCAGCACCCAGTACGACGCCGGCTGCAGCCATGGCGCTGATAAAACTTTTGCGGCCGGAAACGGTAACTCTTATGTTGTTCATGATCGTCAAGCTCCTGATTGGCTATTGCGGATACCATCCTGAAGTGAGTTGTTTGAGAATGGCCGCTGCTCGCGCTGTCCGGATGAGTGCTGAGGAATATCTCTGCTGGGCGACAGCAAGATCTTCCCGGAGCCGCACCAGTTCAAATGCGGTCGAGCGGCCGTTATGAAATTCTATCATTCCGATTCTGACCTGCTCGTCTGCTGCCTCGACATCCTGCCGCGCAAACTGCAGTCTTTTTTTTCCGTTGGATAATTCCAGGTACGTCGTTCGTACGTGCTGCTGGATCAGACGGGATTGTTCAATATAATTTTGCTCCAGTTCGCGTACGACGGCTTCCGTGCGGTCTTGTTCCCCCAGACCGCTCCTGAGTCCGAGAGGAATGTTCACATCGACACCGAGACTCCAGTTTGGATAATCGCGTTTCCCCACCTGGTTCAGGGCGTTACTCCACGACGCCGTGCGGGCAACAGGAAGAGTATCGTTAAAAATAACGACCGTATTCCCCGTTCCCGCGAGGCCGTTGCCGCCGAGGGAACCGACGAGATCGACACGGGGAAGAGCTTCCCAGCGGGCCGCATTCGCAAACGTCTTTGCACTCTCGATATCCTTTTGTGCCGCCAGAAGATCCAGATTGCGGGATAACGCATGCTCCACCAGAAGTTCTTCCGGAGCTTGAGGAAAATCTTCTGCCGGTTCATCCACAGGAATAAACCGGGGCGGGACACTCTCCGGGCGGATTCCGATGAGGGCGGCCAGTTGTTCGGATTGCTGTTCAAACTGTTCTTCCCGTTCGATGAGGAGGAGTTCCTGTTCCGCAAGAAACGTTTTTGCGTTTGCCACCTGGTTCGGTCCGATGAGTCCCGTCTGGGCCCGCAGCTGCGTCTCTTTGAGGAATTCCTCGGCCCGGTCCCGGGTAAGTTTCTGCACTGCATAATCGCGTTCCGAGGCATAGAGATTCCAGTATCTCAGTTCCACATCTGTTTTCACAGACAACGATGCCTGATCGTAGCGGTCTTTCGCTGATTCAAGCTGCTGTTCGGATTGTGTCAGCCGCTTCCGGGCGGATGCCGCAAACCCGCCCAGGAGGGGTTGACGAATGCTGAGCGTCCCGACCGCGTCATATTCCGGATTCAAGAACGCAAGCGTGCTGTTTGTTGAGATACTCCTCGTGTCGAGCGCTAACTGCAGCTGGGTACCGATGGGAAGAACGATCTGGAGACCGGTTTGCACGTTCGTCTCCTGTGTGAAAAGGACCGGGGCTCCCGAAAAAAATGAAGCAGTAGGCTGCTGCTGATCCGTGTGGTTGAGAGAGAAAAACAGCTGGGGGTCGAATGCACCGGATTCTTTTTTGACAGAACCCCCGGCAGCGAGAACCTTCGCTTCGAATTTCCGGACGGAGGTTGCATTGGTCAATCCGTACTGAACTGCCTGAGCGAGAGTGAGTGAAGTCCCCTGCATGCCCCCGAGGATGCCGGCAAGAGAACTATCCCGGTCCGTCTGTTGTTGAGACACAGCCGGCTGGATGAGACTCATTATGAACACAACGTGTAAACAGCCTTTCATGGTTGTCACGACTCCTTCACGACTCATCAGAATGAATTGCATGCCGCGGGTGATAAAATGAGGTTTTAAGTTAAACCGTAGTCTCTCTAATGAATGAGGTTCCGCAGCCTGATATCTTGTTTTCTTTCAGTAATATTGGTTTTAACAAGTGAATAATTGAGTTTAGTTCCCGGGGAAGAGTCGCGGGGAGACAGCAGTACATGATATGATCGTATGTATTGAATGGGAGGGATGAATAATATTTTGTTCATCGTTCTTGCGGAGGCATGTGGTGCGGAATGATCATGAATCCAAAATGTTTTCTCGTTTCTGTTCTCCATAAAAAAGATTTACGATTGACAGAAATTGTGCAGGAGATCGTTCAATATTGAACGAGAGAATAGTGCTGTCATCGTTGAACAATCGAAGTACGTTCATTGTTCTCTTATCAATTGAAAATGTTTTCCCTTGCGTTTGTATGGATGCTTATTTATGTTTGACAGGTCGTTTTGGAAAATATGCAAGACAGATGAGAAATGAGGCGAGAAATGCAATTTGCTCGAAGTAGCGGAATTCTGTTGCACCCCACATCGTTGCCGGGCCGGTTCGGATCCGGAGATCTGGGCACTTCAGCATATCAATTCATCGATTGGTTATCTTCCGCAGGTCAATCGCTCTGGCAAATGCTTCCCCTGGGGCCCGCCGGCATGGCGAATTCCCCTTACATGTCATTTTCCGCGTTTGCAGGAAACCCCCTGCTTATTGACCTGGAGGAACTGCTCTCCCATGGCTGGCTGGTGCCGCAGGATCTTGAGTCATTTATCCAGAGTTCAAAAATCCGAGTCAAGTATCATGAGGTCACCGTCTTTCGCATGAACATGCTCTGGAAAGCGGCGCAGACCTTTTTTGAACAGGGGAATAAAGCGGACCGGCAGCAGTTCGACTCATTTTGCAAGGAAGAAAAAAACTGGCTGGACGATTATGCCATGTTCCAGGCGTTGAACGACCATTACGGCGGAAAAGAGTGGATTGTCTGGGACCGCGACCTGGTCCATCGAAAACCGTCGGCCCTCAGGCACGCGGCAGAAGAACGAAAAGCGCAGGTGAATTACCATAAATTTATGCAATGGTGCTTTTTCCGGCATTGGAAGAAATTGAAGAAGCATGCGAACGATCGAAATATCAAATTGGTCGGCGATATTCCCATCTTCGTCGCAAATCACAGTGCGGATGTTTGGTCCAACCAGGAGGCATTCACACTGGACAGGGATGGAAAGCCGTTCGTCGTTGCAGGTGTTCCACCGGATTATTTCAGCGAAGACGGCCAGCGGTGGGGGAATCCCTTGTATCGCTGGGATGTTATGAAGCAGCAGAAATATCAATGGTGGATTGAACGGTTCAGGAAAACATTTGAGCTCTTTGACATTCTCCGGATCGATCATTTTAGAGGATTTGAAGCGTATTGGAGGATTCCGGCGAAGGAAAAGACAGCGCGTGTTGGAAAATGGGTCAAGGGTCCGGGAGGGGACCTCTTCAACGCCATCATCAAGAAACTGGGAACATTGCCGATTATTGCAGAAGATCTGGGCGTGGTGACGCCGGAAGTCACCGCTCTGCGTGAATCATTTGGTTTCCCCGGAATGAAAGTGCTGCAGTTTGCATTCTCCTCCAATCCCCAGGACAATTTCCTTCCGCATACCTATCAGAAGAATTTTGTTGTCTATACCGGCACGCACGATAATGATACGACCCTGGGATGGTACGAAAAAGCGACGGAACATGAACGCGATTTTGTCCGGCGGTATTGCAAGACCAACGGCACTGAAGTTCATTGGGATTTAATGAAGCTGGCGCTTCAATCGGTTGCGGATATGGCCATTATCCCGTTTCAGGATGTCCTGGGATTGGGGAGCGAAGGCCGTATGAATTTCCCCGGCACCGTTGATGGAAATTGGGAATGGCGGTTTACGTGGGAACAGGTTGAACCGTGGGCGGCATCGCGGTTATATGAACTGTCCGCGTTATACGGGAGAACCAATTCGGACCGGTTAAATCTGGCGCCGGTCAAGTAGTCCTCATTCCCGGCAGTTCTTTTTCTTCTGTTGTGAAATAAGCACGTCGAAATAAATTCCCTTGTTCTAAGGAAAGGGAATTCTCCGAGTGTGTAAATTATACACAGTTCATTTCTTCGTCCGGCGGTCGTCCTTTCTCTGGAACACCATTTGCTTTGGTTCATGAGAGAAAAAATTATTTCAAATAATGCTTGACTCTCGTCATGAATATTCGGATTTTTTGGAAGCGCTTCCATTAATTAGACGAGACTCTATGACATGACGGCTACGATTTATGATGTTGCAAAGCAGGCAAGTGTGGGAATCGGAACGGTGTCGCGTGTCCTCAATAAGCATGCAAGCGTCTCGCAGAAAACCCGGAAACGCGTTCTGCAGGTTGTTTCAAAATTAAATTACCGGCCTCATCCCTTTGCCATCGGACTTGCCCGTCAGCGGACCAATTCCATTCTCTTCACCATTCCATTTTTTGCCACATTTTTCTTCCTCGAAATTCTCCGCGGAATTCAAAAACGACTGTCGGATCTCGACGTCAGTATTATTTTACTCGGGATCAATCACCCGGATCAGATTACCGAAACGCTCCGCAACAATATCCATCGTCATCGCGTCGACGGCATCGTCCTCTGTTCCATGAAGATCCCGGACCAGCTGGCGAAGATTGCGCTCTTCAAGAAGCTTCCCATGGTCCTTGTGGATACGTACCACAAAAAATTCGATTCCATTGCCGTGAATAATGTCCGGGGCGGGTACACCGCCACAAAACATCTCCTGGACCTGGGTCATACGAGGATCGCCATGCTGAATGCAAACCTGAGAAGCGTGCCGGCAAAAGACCGGTTCAAGGGGTACCAGATGGCGATGATGGATGCGCATAAAAAAATTTCCAATTCGCTGGTCCTGAAAACGAAATCGGAATACCTTGACGGATTTACCAGAGAGAACGGTTATGAGATGATGAAGGAGCTGTTGAAACTTGGTCCGAAGCGGCCGACTGCAGTTTTTGCAGCGAGCGATATTCAGGCGTACGGTGCGCTTGCCGCAATTGCCGAGATGGGTCTGCGCTGCCCGCGGGATATTGCCGTTATCGGATTTGACGATCTGGAACTTTCCGGCCCGCTCGGTTTGACCTCGATGCTCCAGCCGATGTCCGAGATGGGCATGCTGACGGTCGAACGGCTCCTGGACCGGTTCGAGAACCCGGGTCTTCCGATTTATCATAAAACGTTCGAACCGACACTGATTGTCCGCAGGTCGACGCTTCCCATGGGCAAGATCACAAAGTTGGTTTAAATGAACAGGTCCACGACACAAAATTATATTCAATTTGAAACAGGAGAATCATGTCCACACGCATAGCGCATTCTCTTTTGCTCGTCGCGCTGATTTCGTCGTTCGCGCTCGGGGGCTCCACGGGTAAGATCACCGGGGTCGTGAAAGATAAAAAAACCGGCGAACCGATTATCGGGGCAAATGTCCGGCTCGATGGAACATCGCTCGGGAGTACCACCGACATCGAAGGGAAGTATTTTATGATCAACATCCCGCCAAGAGAATACGATGTGGTGGTGACTCTGGTCGGTTATACTTCGTCAAAAGTCACGGGTGTCCGCGTTCAGGGCGACCTGACCACGACCATCGATGTGGAAATTTCAGAGACCGTTCTCCAGGTGGGTCAGGAAGTGGTCGTCGTTGCGGAGCGCCCGCTCGTGCAAAAAGACCTCACCGCAACAACAGCGATTGTGAGCGGCAACGATATTGCATCATTGCCGGTGTCTGAGATAGGAGCGGTGGTCAATTTGCAGGCAGGGTTTGTCGCAGGAAGCCTTCGCGGCGGGCGGAGCGGTGAAGTGGCGTATTTTATCGACGGTGTTCCCGTGACGGATGCATATGATGGCGCCCAGGTCGTCGAAGTAAACAAGAGCCTCGTCCAGGAACTTCAGGTAATCTCCGGCGCGTTTAATGCAGAGTATGGTCAGGCCATGTCGGGTATTGTGAACATTTCAACAAAAGAAGGGAACGAAAAATATTCAGGGGGAATCGGCCTTTACGGCGGTGATTATGCGACGGCGGACAAAACACTTTTTCCGGGCCCGGGATTCAAACCAACGAATGTTCGCAATATCGAAGCGAACCTCAGCGGCCCGCTGCTCAGTAACGACCTGACCTTTTTTGTCAACGGACGCGCTATTTATTTTAATGGATATCTCAATGGATACCGCCGGTTCAATCCGAGCAATATTTCCTACACCGACAGCGCCGGCGTTTTTCATTTATCTCGGGATGTCTCCGGCATGGGCGACAGTTCGGTCGTGCCCATGAACTGGAGCAAACGAAATTATGGACAGGGAAAACTGACCTGGAGAATAACGCCGCTGATCAAACTCACGACAAATTATATCTATGATTATTCAATCGCCAAAGCGTACGATCGCGCATATTTTTATAATCCGGACGGCATTGGCAACAACTACAATACCAGTAATACCGTCATCGCCCAGTTGAACCACTCGTTGAGCAACTCCACCTTCTATACATTAGGCGGTTCTTACTTTATCAAGGATTTTAAATACTATCTCTATGAAGATATTCATGATCCCCGGTATGTTCACCCGAAACTGTTCCAGAGCAATGATTCCTACAGCGCGCTGACCGGCGGTACCGATCTCGCCCGGTTTCACCGCGAGACCACCACGGCGCTGTTCAAGTTTGATCTGACCAGTCAGGTCTCTGAGACCCATATGTTCAAAGTCGGGGCCGAATACCGGAACCACCATCTGACGTACGAAAACATCCAGCTTCAACCGATCCAGGCGCAATCGGATATCAACCTCGCCACGGCGAGTCCATTTATCCAGACCCAGGTCCTCGATGTTTCTTCCACATCGCATGACGTCTATGATCATCGTCCCACGGAGTTCTCGGGGTACATTCAGGACAAAATGGAATTCAAAGACATCATCGTCAACCTCGGCGTCCGGTTCGATTACTTTCAGCCGGACGGCGTCGTCCTCGCGGATCCGACGGACCCGAGTATTTTCAATCCGATCAAGCCGAATAACCGCTTCCATGATGTCAACGGCAACGGCGTGCAGGATCCCGGAGAGACGGACAGGACCTATGAAGAGCGCGCAGCGTACTGGTACAACCGCGCCTCGGCGAAGTCCGCAGTCAGTCCGCGGCTCGGCGTATCGTTCCCCATTACTGCCCGCGGGATCGTTCATTTTTCTTACGGCTATTTTTTCCAGGTACCGCGGTTCGAACTGTTGTATGAAAATCCGTTTTTCAAAGTCTCTCAGGGGAGCGGCAATCAGGGGATCATCGGCAACGCAGACCTGAAACCTGAACAGACCATTAACGGTGAACTTGGCGTTCAGCAGCAATTGACAGAAGATCTTTCAATCGATGTGACAGCGTATCTGCGGGACATCCGGAACTTAGCCGGAACACGGGGGGAGGAACTGCTCGTGTTTGGGACGGCAACCAGATACAGCCGGTATGTGAACAGCGATTTTGGTTTTGTCAAAGGCATCGTGCTCACGATGGATAAACGGATTTCTTCCGGAGTAAGCGCCCGGCTGGATTATACCTTCCAGGTGGCAAAGGGCAGTGCATCGGATCCTCAGGAGGCACGTAATGCGATCGCAGGAGGGGCCCGGCCGGAAGTTCAACTGACGCCTCTGGGATGGGATCAACGCCACACGTTGAATGTCTCGGTGAACTATTCCGGGAAACACTGGGGGGTCAGCACCATCGGCAGTTACGGGAGCGGCACACCCTACACCCCGAGGAATACGCAGGATATTTCCGCCATCCTGACCAACAGTGAAATCAAACCGAACTATTTCAACATCGACCTTCGTTCATTCTATGAGGCCGATATCAGTTCGGTGCGGGTTGTGTTTTTTGCCCGCGTCTTCAATCTCCTGGATACGCGCAACGAAGTCAATGTGTTTAACGATACAGGCCGTGCGGGATTTACCACGGATGAAGCCACTGCGCGCGCATCGAATCCCCACGAATATGTCAATACACTCGATGAATTCTTTCGCATTCCAAGATTTTATTCGGAACCACGCAGAATCGAATTCGGCGTGAACCTGGAGTTTGGATCATGATGAAAAAAATTCTGTTCCCTCTTTTTATCCTCTCGGTCGTTCTCGGAGAACTCTGCTCAACGTCCTACGGCCAGAGCGGTCCCCAATTTCAGCGAAGTGCGTATATGAACGGCAATCAGGTGAGGACGGTCTTCGGGAACTGGGGAGTCATTGGACAACCTGCGGCCAAGGGCAAGCGCGGTGCGTGGAGGAATGACAACGACGGATATATCGGCGACGTGACGCCGCTCGTCGGTGCTGAAATTAATTACGCCGGCAAAACGTTTCATTCGGTTGCCACATGCTTCGTCGAGAGGCCTGCGCAGATTCAGGACCAGGACCCGTTGACCAGCAAGTGGTGGACGTTCCAACCTGACGGCGGATATTTCAATACCAATCAGCAAAGCGTGGCGATGAGCAACGATCCGAACTCGTGGCCTCCGTTCTGGCCCGACAAATTAAATGATACAAAAGATCCCGGATGGAGAGGCTCCTGGAACGGCTATTTCGGAAAGCGGGCGAATGCCGACCTTGAAACGTACTTTGTGATGGATGATAACAATGATGAGCGGTTCAATAAAGCATCCAACAACACGCTCGGAGTTGCATTTAAACCGGATTCCACGAAGCCGCAGCGCAACGGGATGGCGCTGGTTATGAGCGTGCGGGCAATGCAGTGGAGCCAGTTTCTTGCCAAGGATAATATTTTCTGGCTGTACGAAATCACCAATACCGGGACGACAACGTATAACCGCGCCGTGTTTGGAATGCTGGTCGGCACGTACGTCGGCGTGACTTCTACGGAAGATTATCGCGAATATGCAGATGACTGGTCGTTTTACAGCGCGAAAGATAATATCACCTATACCGGCGATTACGGAAGACAAATTTTAAATCCGTTGTGGGTCGGCACCGTCGGCATGGTCGGTTATGCATTTCTCGAAAGTCCGGGCAATCCGTTTGACGGCATTGACAACGACGGCGATGCCGATTCGTCCGCCGTGGGACAGCTCACGCCGAAATTTACGTCGGCAAGTTTTGATTCGACGCTCATTACTCCCGGCATGCAGCTGGTTCTTATCCGGAATGATTACAGCAGGTTTCTTTATACGGTTCCGTCGGTCGCTCCTGGAGATTCTCTCCTGATCACCACCCGGGGATTGTCGACCTGGATCAAACCCGGAATAACAAAGGTTGCAGAAGGCAACGTGCTGCAGAGGACCGTGATTGATCCGACCTTTGGCGCGATCAAGGTGGACTATGTCAATCCGAATGCGTACGACGGCGTGGATAACGATTTCGACGGCATTATTGATGAGAATTATTATGTCCACTATCGCCAGCTCAAACGCTCGAAGAATCCGGCAAATCCTCCCCTCATTGATCAAACGAGGCCGCTGCATTACACCGATTTTATAACAGGGAATGGGACAAGCCCGACCAGCATGATCGATGAGCGCCGGAATGACCTGATCGATAATAACACGAATTGGAATATTGCTCACGACGATGTCGGCAGAGATGGAATTCCCAATACCGGTGATCTCGGAGAGGGCGACGGAATTCCGACCTCCGGCTATGATGCCAACGGCAACGACACGGGATTGCCCGGCGAACCGCACATTGACAAGACCGATGTCCGCGAATCGGATCAGATCGGTTTGACGAACTTCTATTACTTTGCGCCGTCGAACCAGGTCCGTCTGGGTGATGACGAATCGATGTGGACGAATCTCGCTCCGGGATTTTTCGATGTTCCTGCGTCCATCGTGAACAACAGACCGACAGCCGGCGAGGACGGTGATTTTATCTATGGATCAGGTTATTTTCCGCTGCTGTCTCATTCGACAGAACGATTTTCTCTCGCGCTGGTGTACGGCGGCGGCAGAGGCGGCAGCGTCGACGATGACATTGCCGATCTTCTGAAAAATAAGCAAACCGTTCAGCAGATCTACGATGCGAATTATCAATTCCCGCAGCCGCCGGATAAGCCGACGCTGACCGCAGTCGCCGGCGACAAACAGGTAACCCTCTACTGGGATCGAAAGGCGGAAGCATCGGTGGATCCTGTTCTCCTCACGAAAGACTTCGAGGGGTACAAACTTTATAAATCGACCGATCCGGATTTCAGAGACATCTACACGATTACCGATGGATCGGGATCGCCGCAGGGATACCGTCCGCTGGTGCAGGTCGATATCGTCGATGGAGTCCAGGGATATTTTCAGGCAACCGGAGATGCGTTCACCGTCGCAGCGGGTTATGCATTTTATCTGGGAAGCGATAATGGGCTGCAGCACAGTTATGTTGACAATGATGTCCAGAACGGCAGACGGTATTATTATGCCCTGGTCGCGTATGATAAAGGAGACAATTACCTCGGCATTTTCCCGTCGGAGAATTCAAAGTTCGTCACAATTTCCACGAGCGGAGAAATTACACACGACCCCAATGTTGCCGTTGTTGTACCGAATACGAAGGTTGCAGGATATGTTCCCCCGCCGAATGGAGTAAAGCTGAGTGCCACGGTGCACTACGGAACGGGAGATATTTATTCAGAAGTACTCGATCCCAATAAAATAACCCGGGATACATACCGGCTCGAATTCCTCGATTCGCGGATCGATGGCATTGACAACAACGACAACGGATTGATCGATGCGTTTGATTCCACCGAGGCAACGCGGACCACGAGTTTCTATTCCGTCAGGGATATGAACGATATCACCGAAATCTTTTACGCGCTCGATACCACGCTCGTGACCCTGGAGCGCACGAACCTGGTTCGTTCATCGGTCGTCGTCAGGAACAGTTCCAGCACGGCGATTCCGGCTTCGAATTATATTCTGGATACCTTGCGGGGCAACATCCGGGGCGCCTCTCCCGGGAGTATGCCTGCAGGAAGATATACCATAACGTATCAGTATTATCCCGTTTATCGCAGTTCCAATATCTACGGATCGCCGTACGTCTCAGAGGCCAAGGACGCGGATATTTTCGACGGCATTCAGCTTTCATTCAGAAACCAATGGCAGGCGCAGCGCATTGATTCATTGTCGGTATGGACAGGGAAAGATGCCTATCGCTTTGGATTTACTCCGCTCAACGTTCAGGTGGGAAATAAATTCTACAAGGGCATCCAGAAACCGAGTGATTACTCCATTATTTTCTCAAATTCGATTGTCGACACATCGACCGGCGATCCGGATCTTCAGCCCGATGCACTGCCGGTGAATTTCCGTGTGTACAACGAGACGGACAGTACATTCATAAAATTCATTTATGCGGATATCGATGCGAATGGGAAAGTTTCTCCTCAGGATGAGCTGGTGTTCCTGGAAAAAGAACCTCTCGGAAATTACATCTATACCTGGGATATAAAATTTTCCAACAAACAAAACGATCCGATCGATACCGTTTATGCGCTGGGAGCCGGAGATAAACTGTCGATCAAGACGACAAAGCCGTTCCGTCAGGGGGATAATTACCTCTTTACTCCTGTGCCGGCGAAAGTGGACGAAGCGGCGGCGTCAGCCAGTCTTCGCCGGGTAAGGGTGGTGCCCAATCCGTACGTCACGGCGTCGACATTTGAATTGCCCCTGAATCCGGGCGTGACCAGCGGCCGGGGCCAGCGGAAAATTGACTTCATCCATGTTCCGTCCCAGGCATCCATTCAGATATTTACATCCCGGGGTGATCATATTATGACGCTTCGTCATGATGGAAATATCGAAGACGGAACTGTTTCGTGGAATGTGAAGACGAAGGAAAATCTCGATGTTGCCTACGGGGTGTACTATTACGTGGTTGAATCGACAGCGGGAACCATGACCGGTAAATTTGCAATTATAAAGTAGAGAACACCATGCGAATAAAGACCTTATACCACCTCCAGCGGTTTCTCCTTCTTGCGATTGGTGCGGCATCGACCTTCTCTCCCGTCCAGGCGCAATCAAAAGTGGGAACCACCGCAGCTCAGTTTCTTGGCATTGCCGTCGGGCCCCGGGCGATCGCCATGGGAGGGGCCTATGTGGCCTCTTCTGAAGACGTCACGTCGCTGTTCTGGAATCCGGGAGCAGTCTCGCAATCCACTCATTCGGAATTTGTGTTCTCAAATTCCGAATGGCTGGTCGGATCAAAATTTCGCTGGTTTGGATTCATGGTCAATTTTGACGGGGCGAACAGCGTGGGGGTAAGTCTCACGCAGCTCGATTACGGCGAAGAAGAAGTCACGACCGTCGATGCCCCGGACGGCAACGGCCAGCGGTGGTCTGCCAATGATCTTGCGATCGGCCTCACCTATTCGCGCCGGTTGACGGACCGGTTCTCCATCGGCGGAACCGCAAAATATGTCAGCCAGCGCATCTGGAACGAATCGGCGAGCAGTATGACGTTTGATCTGGGCCTTCTCTTCGTGACCGACTTTAATAACATGAGACTTGGAATGTCGATGTCGAATTTTGGCGGTGATATGACGCTTGACGGAAAAGATTTATACCAGCGGATCGACATCGATCCGGCACATTCCGGCTCGAACAAAACACTCGTCGGAAAACTCAAAACCGATCCCTGGCCGATGCCGCTGCTCTTTCGTGTCGGGACGGCAATGGATGTCGTGAAAAATGAAGACATCACGTTGACCGTCGCCGTTGATGCGCTGCGTCCGAACGACAATAACACGTCCATCAATATTGGCGGTGAGGTGGTGTGGATGAATATGCTTTCCCTGCGCTCGGGTTATGCCTCCGTCCTGACGGACGGCGGAGGATACGCGCAAAGTACGAACCAGCAGGGCATCTCCTTCGGAGCCGGATTTCGCTATTCACTGGAAGGATTGGGGGCGTTGGAAGTTGATTATGCCATGAACAAATTCGGTTATTTTGGAAATCTTAATACGATAGCAGTATCAATCAGGTTTTAATATTTCACTGGGGTATAAAATGTTTATTGATGAAAGGAGGAGGGAAGAGTCAGGCATCAACAAATCATTTTCTTTTAATAAACACATCAATTAACAAGGCTCTCTCATGACTCGTGGTTCCGTGAGACGGTCGTCATAGAAAGGAAATATCTATGAAACACATTTTTTTATTTTTCACCGTGCTGATGGTGCTGCTCCTCTTTGGAGTTCCGGCATCAGCACAGGTACTTTTCCAGGAGAACTTTAATTACGCTCCTGGACAATTGACAGTTGTCAACGGGGGAAACTGGACTGCCTTTAGTGGAGCAGGGAACCTTGCCATTCAGGTTTCTGCCGGGGATTTGACCTATACAGGATATAATTTCCCGGGTACCAATGATGGTAAAATTACACTCACGGCTCCTTCTGCAAGTGCGGAAGATATCATGCGCGAGTTTACATCGCAGACATCGGGAACAGTGTACGCAGCGATGCTTATCAACGTTGTTGATACCGCAAAGCTTGCTGTAACCACTTCGTCTAGTGGTGAGTATTTTTCAGGATTTTTCCCAACTGAAAATACAACCGCATACGTTGGAAGGCTTTGTATCAAAAAAGGTGCGACAAATGGTTTTCTGTTAGGTATTCGAGTTTCTGGTTCGCCAAGTGCAACGTGGGCACCCACGGAATATATGCCAGGGACAACCTATCTTGTCGTATTTGATTATGAATTTGTCGATGGTGCGACGAATGATACCTCTCGATTATGGATTAATCCAAGTCTTACCGGCGGCATGCCTGCTGCGGACGCGGTATCGTTTTATTCTGGTACGCAGGCCGAACCAGTTACGAATATCACGCGATTGGCATTCAGACAAGGAAATGCTACTGGTACTGCAACACCGAGCGCAGATATCGATAAAATCCGGGTGGCAACACATTGGGCTGCAGCACCACAATATAGTGCAGCTCCCACTGCGTCAAACCTCACATTTGTGGTCAATACTGCAACCGTACCAGATACCGTCAACTCGAGTTATAATGTCGTGTTGGTGGGCAGCGGCACGGGTTCCGCAGACACCGCTCTGACCGGCTGGGGCTCAGGAAAGGCCCTGACCAATATCGGCGGCGACTATTGGAAGACCACCTTCAAGGTCAATGTCGGCGATACATTGAAATACAAAATCAGGATCGGCGGCGGCGGATGGGAAAAAGATCTTTCTGATGGCTTCCTGAACCAGGGCCATCGTAACTACATCGTGGCTGCGAAAGACACGACGTTCCCCGTTCAATTCTGGAACAATGCGCAGACACCGCAGCCGCAATATTTCAGGCCGTGGACTGCTGCACCGGATTCGTTCATCAATGTGTATTTCCGTGTGAATATGCAGAACGTCATGAATAACGGCTCGTTCGGCTGGACTGCAGCGGATAAGGATTCTGTCGGCGTCCGCGGCGGCGGAAACGACGGCGACGATCTCTCGTGGGGAAGCACGTTCTATCTGAAACAGGAAATTCCTCCGGGCGATGGCGGCGGACAGTATACCATTCCTCCGGGCACGTTTTTCTCAGGCCGTCTCAAATTCAGAAAGAGTGCGGTCACGGTCGGACAGAAAATCGATTATAAATTCCTCATCGGCTGGAACTGGGGCAATGATGAATTGCAGGGCGGAAAACCAAACCGGCAATTTTCTATTCCGATAGGGAAATCCGATACGACGCTGCAATGGGTCTGGTACAACAATGACAAACCCATCGCGCGCGCAAATGCCGATACGATCAATATCACATTTAATGTCGATATGACGACGGCAATTCAAAAACAAAGCTTTACCATCGGCGATACGATCACGGTACAGGCGGGATTCTTTGCGACGGCTGATTCGCAGCGGACCCTGACACTCGTGCGGCAGGGATTGACCAACCGGTACAGCGGCACAACGAAAATAGTCAGTGCCCTGAACAAATTCCTTGATTACCAGTATTACCTGCACAAAAACAACACGGATATCCGTGAATATTATTTCAACTTCGGATTTACCGGTCTCGTCGCTGCTGAGCAGGAACGACGCCAGATCAGTATGACCTCCAAGACCATGACCATCAGTGACAACGTCGTCAGTGTGTCTGATCCCCGGCGTCAGCCGTATTTTGAAAACCAGCGAAAGCTCTCCAAGGCGGTAACGGTGAAGTGGACGGTGGACCTCCGGCCGGCGTATTATCAGCTGAAGGCTGGCGACAGCCTGGCGGCGATACAGGGAACCCGCTCCGTACTCAAGGCGGACAGTATTAAGTCATGGGGTGTCGGATTTAACGGACCCGCAGCAGATCCCGCAACCGGCGGTTGGGCCGCATGGGATAATTTTATGGTGGCGGATACCAACCGATACCATAAAATGTGGGATGATGGAACGCATGGTGATGCAGTCGCAAATGACACCATCTATACCATTCAGATTGCCTATTCGACCACCAACACGGTGGGGCAGGTGTTTAAGTTTGGTATCGGCGGTTCGGATAATGAAACTGCGTTTGGGTTGAATCACCTCGAGAATATCGACGATACGCAGCCGACCGCGACTCTCAATACTCAGTTCGGCAGCATCAACCCCGGGAAGTACAATCGTTGGGACTTCACAAACAAGATACCGACCGGTGTTGCTGAACAGATCGCCGGAGTGGCAAAAACATTTGCGCTGGATCAGAACTATCCCAATCCGTTCAATCCATCGACGGTCATACGGTATTCTATCCCGCAGGATGCGAATGTGACGCTTCATGTCTACAACCTGATCGGTCAGCAGGTCGCAACACTCGTGAATCAGAAGCAGGTCTCCGGCAATTATTCGGTGACATTTGATGCTTCGAAGCTCTCGAGCGGCGTCTATTTCTATCAAATCAATGCTGGACAATTCGTCAGCACGAAGAAGATGCTTCTGTTGAAGTAAGAGGTTCAACTGCTTCATCGTTGCATCCATGTGTTCAAGGAAGGCGGGAAGCGATTCCCGCCTTTGTTATTTCAAGGTTCAAAGGGGATTCCGGATGGACAGCGCGAATTAATGCGCTCCGATCACTTTGAGGAGATTGCTGCGGAGATTCCGGGCAGCGTCATAGCGGGGATTCAGCTGGAGCGATTGTTCCACATAGTCGAGGGCCTTGTTCATATCGCCGTTGTTCGCCGAGATTGCGGACAGTCCATAATAAATGGTCGCTTTTTCCACAACCATATTTTTGTCACCAATAAGTGTGAGGGCCGTTTGAAGTTCCTGCGCGGCATCCGTGAATTTGCCCTGATTCACTTCGAGCAGGCCGAGATCGATTCGTGCATACGGATAATCCGGGTTCAGCTCGATCGCACGCCGGTAATGATGAATGGATTCTAGAAGGTTGTTTGATTCTTTGTGCAACACCCCGAGCAGGTAGTGTGCATAGTAACTGAAGGGATAATCCTCGAGCAGTGCTTCGTACGTTGTTTGAGCAGCGCGGAGATTTCCTGAACGCTGAAGAACGAATGCGGACTTGTAACATCCTTCGCTCCACGAGTATTTTGACATATAGGTATCAAGTGCGATTTGACGGAGCTGGTCACCGGCATTCTGCATGACCACCGATGAGACCGTATATTCACTGAACGGCCAGTTGGTCGTCAGGTTGCGCATGGAAATGTCGGCATACGAAAGGTCCAGCCAGCAAATGCTTAAGGAATCGGTGTTCCAGGGAAGAAGAGAAGAGGTGGATCGCATCGAGCCCGGGAAATAATTTGAGCGGAGTATGGTATGAACAAATTGAGTCGCAATCCGGTAATAGCCTTCAGCGGTCGGATGAAGATGTTCCCAGAAAAGATTCCTGCCGGCGATACCCTCCGGACTCAGCGAAGCGAACAGGGAATCGGAAGAAAAAAATGGGACCTCGTTGGATGCACAAAGTTTCCGGATGATGGTGTTGATTGCCGTTGGCGCCCGGAATTTCAGGAGATCGTTGTCCCGTGCAAGAACGAGCATGGAACGCCCGGTTTGAGGCTGTCCGAGTTTACGATAGGTTTGACCGAGCCAGTAGTTGACGAATGCATTTGTTGAATCCTGCTGCCGGAGGATGCTCAAGGTATCGCGAAGGAGATGAAATGAACCCAGCTGGAATTCGTTCCTGACGCCGCTGCAGAAATTTTGCCAGTGAGGAATACTCCGGATGCTGTCTGAAAGGAATGGCGGAAAATCCAGGTTTGAGGTCAGGTCGCTCACAATGAGAGGCAGGTGTTTGTCCTGACAGAGGTGAATGATCGATCCCAGATTAGATTGAAAAAGATTGAGAACGCGTTCGGCATCGGATGATGCGAGAGAAACGGCGGTATTTCGTGAGACCACTTTCATCAGATTCCGTTCCTGGTGATCGTCCGGTGTTCCATGCGGAGTCAGAAGTCCTTGGAACAGTCTGTAGATCCGCAGATCGCGAAGAGAATAAATGAAAGGAATGGTGGACGGGAATTCACGCTGAAGCAAGGAAGCACCGACACCGTCAGGGCCGTAGAATTCATTGTGTCCCATATACATGAGAACGAGATCGGGCTGGAAACGAATAAACTGCTTAAAGAGATCGAGGATGACATTGCTGTTTATTGCAGATGCGCCTAAGTTGATTACCTCAATATCCTTTTCCGGGGAAAGATGTCTGAGCTGCTTCCGGACGATTGCAGCAATGTTTGCGTTCATTTCATACGGGGTGCCGAACATCGAAGAGCTTCCCAGACAGACGATGCGAAAAGTACTCGGCTTCTTCACTTTTCTGAATACCGACGCTCTGAGCTCTGGGACCACGATTTGGTTTGCAGGAAAATATTTTGTGAGATACCGCCGGTTGATCTGGACCCATTCGATCCCGTCCGCATTGACTTCGCGAACGAAAGGATGGTCCAGTGATGGAACGGCAACCCGGAGGAGAAATTCCGTCGCAACGAGCAGTACCAGAAGAAGGCCCGTTGGAACAAGGCTGAAGAGAACCGCTTTTTTACGTGAGAATGCAGCGTTCGCCATGAATTTCTTGTTAGACGTGTTTCAACAGTATGTGATATTAAAAAAATGTAAGGAGTTGAAGTCCCATGTGCAAGCAATTTCACGAATTCAATGTTTCCTCTCACCGGTGACCGCAAAATGCATAATCTATGCCGTTGAGTAACCGTCTGCATTTCGGTACATTAGAATCGACTCTGGTCGTGAAGTTGCCGGAATACATACCATGATGATCATAAAGAACCATAGAGCGTTCGATTGTACAAAGAGCGGCCGCAAGAGGCGGAGATGGACCGGCTTGATCTTGTTGACGCTGGGCGCTTTCATGATTGTCCCCGTCGGTCATTGCCAGGGGAATTCTGGAACGGATTCGTATGTGGCGAAGGCGGGGAAGATCTTTATATCGGAATCTGAATTTATCGAACGCTATGAACTGACGGCCGGTATTGGAGGCCGCGTTCAGGCACAGCAGGATATTGAGAAACAGGAACTGCTGTATTCCATCATCGCGGAGAAATTGCTCGCTCAAGAGGCGCTCGAACGTAAACTCGACAAAGACACCGTCTATGAACAGGCGAATGCAAATGTTCGAAAGATGCTTTCACGGGATGAGCTGTACCGCCGGGAAATAATCCGAAAAGTAACGGTGACATCCCGAGAACGGGATTTGGGAATATGGCGTGCGCAGCGTGAGCTGAAGCTCCAGTATTTGTTCTTTGAGAAAGAAGAGGAAGCCCGGTTTATCAAAGCGCGTCTCAGGAATGCAAACAGCATCAGTCGACTCCGCATCGATTCAACCATTTCCGCTCTGCGTGATACGGCGACGTTAATTTGGGGTGAAGCAGACCCGGTGATCGAAGATGCTGCATATCAATTGAAAATGGGGAGGGTTTCTCCCGTGTTGTCCGCCGGAGAAGGATTCTATATTATCACCGTCAAGTCGATAAAACGGAATGCCCGGTACGCTTCAATGCAGCCGGAACAAATCCTCAATAAGGTCGAAACAATCCTCCGGGCACGGAAAGAGAAAGAACGGCTCGATATATTTCTCGATGAAATCCTGAAAGATAAAAAGGGGTACGGACGGCCGGAATTCATAAGAGTGCTCAGCCGATCTCTGTCGACCATTCTGGCGGAAGAACCGGTGGATTCCGTGTATACGATTACTCCGGATATTGAACGCCGGGTTCGGCGCATCTGTGAACAATCTCTGCATGAACCATTGGCGGTCGCAGGGAAAGAATCGTGGTCACTGGAGAATGTCCTGGATCGGCTGGCATCATCAGGGTTTCAAATAACCGATCGTGAACCGCGTCGGATATTTGCAAAATTGAATGCCCAATTGAAGATATGGACTCAGCAGGAGCTCCTGTCTCAAACCGCTATCGACCGGCAGCTCGATCAGGTGCCGGCGGTGAGCCGGAAGATAGAAATGTGGTCCCAGCATTTTCTGGCAGAGCAGTTGAAACAGGACATGAGGAATACCATCACGTGTTCCGATGCGGAGATCTGGTCGTTCATGAAGCAAGGGGATTCGACTCTGGCAGTGCCGATGGTCAGGATCCGCGAACTGCGAACAGCGACGGTATCGGACATGAGCGGTGCCATCAGCGATCTGGATCAAAAGAAATCGTTTGAGGAGACGATCGCAAAATGGTCGAACGATCCGCGTGCAAAAGTTACGGGAGGACTGACGGAATATTTTCCGATCTTCAGCCGTCAGCCGGTCGGGACCATTGCCTGGAACATGAAGATAGGCGAACGATATGGTCCGATCACCCTTCACCATGAACCCATGATGTTCGAGCTTGTTGATAAAAAAAATCCTTTTGAGGCAAGCGATACCGGATTTGCTTCACGATTCAACGCAGCGAAAGACGAGGTTCTGAAGCTGAAACAAAGGGGTGTCCTGAATATGTTTATTGCCAAACTCGGACGGCAGATGGGCTTTTCTATTTTTCAGGAGCGCCTCGACCGGATCAAACTCACCCCGCTTCCCATGGTGACATTCCGGATTCTTGGTTTCGGCGGAAGAATGTTTGCGACACCGGTTGTACCGCGGCAGTTTGATTGGATCAATATTGAAAACCCGGAGACGGTTCCATTGCCGTAATGTGAATCATGCATAAATCTTTGTTGAACTCTGCTCTCATCCCTGCGGTCATTCTTTCGCTGTTCTGCCTTACGAATTTGTATGCTCAGCCGGCCGTGCGAATCACATTCCGCTATTTCTCGGATGCAAACTATCCCCGGGTAAATTTTCCCGGGACGTTTAACAATTGGGGATCAAATACAGGCGGTACGATTGCTGCCGGAGACGTTTCACAGGCGGACAGCCTTGAGGCTGCGTCAGGCTGTTGGATGAAAACGATTTCTCTTCCATTCGGGAGTTATCAATATAAAATTTATCGGCAGCGGAGTGTAACGCCGACCGATTGGAGCTGGATCATTGATCCCCTGAACCGGTCGGTTCTCACCGAGAGCAACGGAATTCAGAATTCAGTGCTGGAGGTAAACAGCCTGGTGTTGTTTCAGTTTTGCGCATATCCCTATACCGTCGAGGCCATCGCAAGTGGATCCAAATTTGTTTGCCGGACCAATGCCCCATCGCTCTCTGCAGGAATCTTCCAACCAACGGGAAATCCTGCCGCCACGCTCACGGCATCGGTCGATGGAACGGTGATCGCGAATCCTTCTCTCTATTATAACACCGCATCAGGAATTTTTACATATAAACCTGCGGGGCTTGCCGACGGCACCCATACATTTACAGTAAGCGTTTCAGACGGCTCAACGGCCAGAACGGATTCTGTCCGTTTTGAAGTGCGGGCACGCCCGGTTCAAATTCAAACACCGGCATTTACAACCTGGAAGCCGGCATACATCACCGCAGGCATTGTACTGAAACCGGATGGATCGGGCTTAGACAGCTTGGTTTCTTCAGTCACGTTGTCCGTAAATGGGAGAGGAAAGACAGCGTCTGTACTCAATGGATCTTTCATCGATACCACGGCAATTCAAGAGGGGCAAAATTGGATTGTGGTATCTACTCTGCTCGGCCGGGACAGTGTTCTTGTGACGCGTCTCGTGAACCATACACCATGGGCGGCGGTGACTGCAACGTCTTCGGGCGGCTCTGTTCTCCTGGATGCATCTGCGAGCACAGATCCCGACTCGCAAGCGCTTTCAAATTTTCGATGGCTTGACGATCCTTTACAGCCTCTTGGTCTGAACGGCCAGACAGCAGTTCAGGTATCGATCGTAAAACCTCCTGTTCCCGGGGAATATTATTTTGGATTGATCGTCACAGATCCGGACGGACATGGAGATACAACGCGTTCCTCTTTCGTTGTTCATGATGGCGGTTCAATCACCAATCCGACCATTGCGAGCAATCCTGATTGGGTCAAAAAGGGGCGGATTTATTTTCTGTTTCCCAAGGCGGTTTCGAGCACCGGTACATTAAATGCGGCTGCCCTGAGGCTGCCATACATAAAGGACCTTGGCTTTAACATTGTCTGGATGATGCCGGTCATGAAAAACGCATCTCCCATTAATCAGCAGAGCGGGCCGGGATATAATATTGTCGATTTTTACAACGTTGCGCCGGAATACGGGACGAATCAGGACTTTAAAAATTTTATCACTCAGGCTCATGCGCTTGGTCTCAAAGTGATTCTGGATGTCACACCAAATCATACAAGCCGTTTTCATCCCTGGTCTGTCGATGCCCATGCGAATAAACAAAAATCTCCGTACTGGAATTGGTACCAGCACACGATTATTCCGCACAACGATAACGGACTCGGTCAGTCACTGGACGCCGATGGATTCAATTATTACAGCGGCTTCAGCGACCAGTTGTTGAATTATAACTGGACGGATATCGATGCACGGCAGGAAATGATCAACGTTTACAAATATTGGATTAAAGAATTCGGCCTGGACGGCTACCGGTTCGATGTCTATTGGGGGCCGCACCGGCGATATGGTGAACAAGTTATGGGGAAGCCGGTTCGCGATGCATTGAAGCATATCAAACCGGATATCCTGCTGCTGGCAGAAGATGACGGAACAGGATCGGGGACAGAGGTTATCTACGCGGACAACACCAGCGGAGGAGTGAACGGCGGGGTCGATGCTGCTTATGATTTTAAATTATATTTTAATCAGGTCCGCGGATTTGAATTCAACACGTCTGCAGTGAACAGTCTGGACGGAGATATCACCAACGGCGGATTTTATCCGGGGCCGAATTCCGAATACATGCGTTTCATGGAGTCGCAGGACGAAGATCGTATTGCTTATTTTTATTCATCCGGCGGATCACTGGATGCAGCGACTACGTTTATGAAAACCATGCCGATGGCCAGTACTATCTTCACGGTTCCGGGACTCCCGATGATATGGAACGGACAGGAGGTCGGGAAAGGATACGGGGATAATAATTTCGACAGCCGGCGGCGCGGTACGATCGATTGGAGCTTTTCCGGGAAATCACTCCTTACGCCGCATTACCAGAAGCTCGCACAAATTCGGGGACAATATAAAGCATTCTCGACACATTCGATGAGACGCCTTAGGAGCACCGATGGACTGGTCTATGCCTATACACGTCCGACGGCCTATGAAGATGGCATTGTCGCAGTAAATTTCGGTTCCACTCCGTCCACGGTATCCATCACGATTTCCGTTGCCGATCTTGGCGGATGGGTCAATGACGGCGGCAATTATATCGTCAGCGATTTATATAATAATACCACCACCCCGATTCATTTTTCCAACGGCGCCGCGATTCTGAATCTCTCGCTGCCGTCATATGGATCTGCGATATGCATCCTGGCGGACAGCGCAAAGCGGCTTCAAATTCCGAGCGGTATGGAACGAGGGAGGTCTGATATTGCACCGGGGAAACTTCAATTGTATCAGAATTATCCAAATCCGTTTAACCCCCAAACGGTGATCCAATTTGATCTCCCGGAGCAGAGTCGTGTAAAAATATTCGTCTATAATGTCCTGGGAAAAGAAATTGCTGAACTGACAAATACTCTTTATTCTGCCGGAGTTCATCAGGTGATGTGGAATGGGAAAACAGACGCCGGAGTGCAGGCAAGTTCAGGAGTATACTTCGTCCGTCTCGAAACCGGAAGCGCATCGGAACCCATGAAAATTGTATTGATGAAATAAGAGAGGCGGGCGATTCTCATGACATTCAAATATCTTTCGTTGATTCTCGTATTTCCGGCACTGCTCTGGCCGCAAGCGGATCCGCCGAAGAAGCCCTTGTATCTCAATATTATCTGGCACCAGCATCAGCCCTTGTATCTCGATCCGGCAAAGGACCAGCTGCAGGGACCGTGGGTGAGAACGCATGGGACGAAGGATTATTACGATATGGCAGCCCTTATCGGAAAATATCCGAAAATCCACTGCACGGTCAACCTTACTTCATCCCTGTTATATCAGCTTGATGAGTATTATGTTCAACGGTTGAAGCCGTTCGTCGATGTGAAGAAGAAGAGAGTCGATGCAAAAAGATTTTTAAATGCCTGGGCCGGCAAAACGGACCCATGGATCGATTTAGCCCTGAAGCCGGCCGAGGAATTTACCGGGGATGATCTCGCATACCTGCTCCGAAATCCCTGGAATGCACTGGCGATCAGCAGTGTCATGATCGACCGCTTCCCGCAATACAAAGCGCTCAAGGACAAATATATCGCAGGCGGTTCACAGGTGTTGTCCGCACAGGAACGGCGCGAGATAAAATTCTGGTTCTTTCTTGCTTATTTTGATCCCGATTTTCTCGTGCAACGAGTCGTTCTTGCGAATGGCTTGACGGTGGATTTGCGGGATCTGATCGTACGGAACAATGACGGGACATATACGCTCAGGAAAAAAATCAGCGAAGAAGATTGCAACCGTCTCATTGCTGAGACATACAACGTGCTCTCTGCGGTCATCCCAGTTCATAAACAGCTGATGTACCATCGCGACACGCATCAAGGACAGATCGAAATTATCACCACTCCATTTTACCATCCGATCCTTCCATTGATTTATGACAGCGATCTGGAAAAGATATGCCAGCCGAACGATCCGGCTCCGCGCCGGTTTCATTATCCGCAGGACGCGGATGCGCAAATTGCGAAAGCCGTCGATTACTACACAAAGCAATTTGGCGTCAGACCTTCAGGGATGTGGCCCGCTGAAGGTTCGGTGGCAAATGACATTCTGCCGCTCCTGAAGAACCATGGCATTCAATGGATCGCGACGGACGAGAAGGTCCTCGCCCGGTCAACTCCGCTGAACCAGCCGAAATATTTTCCATACGCCGTTCTGGACGAGACCAAAACCTCTGCAACGATCGCCGTCGTCTTTCGGGATACGGAAATTTCGGACAAGATTGGGTTTACCTATCAGACCTTTAAAGGCGAAGACGCCGCCAATGATTTCATCAAGAGCGTATTGAACTATGCGGATCCCGGGAGTTCAGCGGATCGATTGCTCACCGTCATTCTGGACGGCGAGAATGCGTGGGAGTCCTACCGGTACGATACGGACGGGAAAGAATTTCTCAATGCCATGTATCGAAAACTGACCGACCTGGAAGCATCCGGCCAGATCAAAACCGTGACACCGACTGAATTCATTGATGGGAATCCTGAGAGGCATATCCCCGCGCATCCCGCCGTCTCGATGCAAAAACTGCAGCGGCTCTGGCCGGGTTCCTGGATCAATGCAAATTTTGATACGTGGATAGGAGAGAGCGAAGAGAATCAGGCATGGGAATATCTTCTCACCGCGCGAAATGACCTCGAGCACTCCGGCATTCAGCCGCCTCATCCTTCGGCACCGGTTCCCCCAAAAGGAACTTCGGCATGGTTTGCCTACAAAGCCTGGGAATCGATGTATGCGGCTGAAGGGTCCGATTGGTTCTGGTGGTACGGCAATGATCAGACTGCACCGGGAGGCGATAAACCGTTCGATCGCGCCTATGTGACGTTGTTGAAGAATGTCTATCACTTTGCACTGGAAACGGGAGCGGAAATGCCGCAGCGCGAATTTCTTCCTCTTATTTCCGGCCGGGCAAATGCCGATGATCAATCTCAGGGGACGATGGCGCAAAGTAAAAAAGATATGGTCGCGGTGCTCTTTCAGGTGAATGCGGCAAAAATTCAGGTCCCCCGGTCGATATTCATTGTCGGCAACCAGAGTGCGCTCGGGAATTGGACGCCCAACCTCATAAACATGTATGACGATGGGACTCATGGCGACCGGAACAAAGGCGACGGTATTTGGTCCGTCGAATTACTGGTGCCGCCGAATAATAAAGTGGAATATAAATATACCAACAGCGGAGACGAAGGAGTCTGGGTGCCGGGTGAAGAGTTCTCCGCCAATAACCGTAGTTACATGAGTCCGGTGAAACCGGGCGAACCGTTGATCATTCTGGATACATTCGGCGTAAAATAAACTCATAAGGGAGCAGATATGCGGCGCATACAGGAACATCTGACAAAATCATTTTACGTATTGCTCAGTCTGCCGGCGACGGCAATGGGATTTGCCCTCTCCATCCAGATTTCTGCTTTAAGCTGGCTGTTGACAACCAGATACCATTTGAATATTGATGAAGTCGGGTTCGTCTGGGCTGCGGGACCGCTCGCCGGAATATTCGGTCAGGTCATCATCGGTTTGATCAGTGACAAGGTGTGGTTCTGGGGCGGACGCCGCCGGCCGTTCGTCTTGATCGGGGGTGATCTTGCTGCGGGAATGCTGATCGCGCTGCCCAATATCGATGTCATCGCCGCTCAATTCGGCGTCAGGAGTTTGCTGGCGGTTGCGATCGTTGTTGCGCTGACCCTCGATCTTGCAATTAATATCAGTTTCAATCCGACGCGTTCCATTATCGCTGACGTCACTCCGGAGGGAAATCCGCGCACGAAAGGGTATACCTGGATGCAGACCATTTCCGGTTTCTTCGGCGTGCTGGCGTATCTCATCGGAGCAACACTCGGAAATTATATTCTTATTTATGCCGGAGTGGCGCTGGTGTTTCTGTTCTCCTTTGTTCCCATGTTCTTCATCACGGAGAGCAGACAATACCAGGCAGCGGCGGAAGCCGATACGAAAAAAAAGCCTGCGACTGCAACCGAATGGGGGCAATTGTTCCGCATTTATTTTGCGCATGGTTTTTCCTGGATCGGCATTCAAACCATGTTTGTCTATATCATCGCGTTTATCCAGCAAAAGTATTTTCAGGGCATCGCAGATCAAAGCGTCATCAATGCGCATTCGGGACAGATCATCTCCGTCGCGTTTGCCATTCTCAATACGGTCGGTTTTATTCTGCCGGCGTTCGTTCTGGAGCCCGTCGTGGAAAAGATCGGCCGTGTGAGAACGCATCTCACATGCGTGGCAATAATGTCCATCAGTTATTTCGGCATGGCCTTCTGGGGATCGACTCCTACGATGCTCTATATCCTGATGTCGGTTGCAGGCATCGGATGGGCTGCGGTGGTCAGCCTGCCGTTCGCCATCATGACGGAAAAGATCGATCAAAGCCGGACTGGATTCTTTATGGGAATATTCAATCTCTCGGTCGTTTTGCCGCAGCTTCTCGTGAGTCTTCTGGTGGGAACGATCATAAAAAATGCGGCCGATAAGAATACTCTGTTTATCATCAGCGGCGTCGCGCTCGCTCTTTCAGCGCTCTTCTGGACTTTGGTGAAGGAGAAACGAAAAATCGGCGCAGCATCAGATCATTGAACGAACCCTTCGAGAAGTGTAATGAGAAAATCATGGTTTTCGACTATTGGTTATTAAGAAATCATTGGATCATCCTATGAAGTCATTCATAAAACAATTCGTACCGATCCTGACCATGATGCTGTGTCAGATGCCGTCCAGCCAGGCCGAGGATATCCGGGACCTCATTCAACCGGTGCGTGTCTCCTACGGGAAAACAGACACGATTCTGATCAGCGATATGTTTTATGCGAAGGATTACCGGCTGAAATTCGGTGTGAACGAGAATCTGCAGATTTCTTACAACTCAAGAGACCATATGGTGAGTTTTCAGCCGAAGCATGGTTTTATCGGCGCAACACTGGCGGAGTTTACGCTCCAGGGTCATGCCTATGCCTTTCCGGTCATCGTGCAGGGGATGACGGCCACACAGCAGCTGCATACGTTTTTCTATAAACCTTCGGGCAAGAGTTCAAAAGTGTTTGTGACCGGAAGTTTTAATAATTGGAATAAAGAGAAGGATCAATTGACCGATAGGAATGGGACCGGGGTGTACGAACTCTCTCTTCCGCTCGAGCCTGGCAGTTATATTTACAAATTTCTGGTCGATGGAAAAGAAATTCTGGATTCAAGCAATCAGGAAAAAACCCCGACAGGATTTGACGATTATAATTCAGTCCTTCGTATCAAAGAGTCCGATTCGATAAAAGTATTCCTCCATCTCGGGGAGCGGACAGAAACCGCCGACGGAATGACGTTTTCCTTTTATTATGAAACCACAGGCCCAGGGCCGGCGCTGCTGCAAAAGAATATCATCGCTCTGTTGAACAACCGGAAAATTAATTCCTCCGAAATTGCCGTTCATGATCAACGGATTGAAATACGGCTGGGAACCCATGAACTTCAGGGTGAAAAAGTATTACGGGTGATGATCTCTCAAGGCGGCAAAACAACGAATATCCAGCAGGCTATTCTCCACAACGGGAAACCTGCGGGAAACACTTCCGATTTTTCGTCCTGGAACGACGGGATGATATATTCAATTATGATCGACCGTTTCAACGACGGTGATAAATCGAATGATAAACCGGTAGTCCACGATTCGATATTTTCCCAGGCAAATTATCAGGGGGGAGATTTCAAGGGGATCAGGAATAAGATCGATGACGGATATTTCGATTCTCTGGGAGTCAATACGCTGTGGATTTCACCGGTCTATGACAATCCGGATAATGCATACCGGGAATATCCGCCTCCGCATCGGTGGTACAGCGGATATCACGGCTATTGGCCGATCAGCGACAGGAAAGTGGAAGAGAAATTCGGCACGATGAACGACCTCAAAATATTGATTGCTCATGCACACCGGCATCATCTCAAAGTCCTCCTGGATATTGTCGCGCATCATGTTCACATTCAGCACCCCTTTTATAAAAAACATCCCGATTGGTTTGGAACGCTCGATTTGCCGGATGGGCGTAAAAACCTGCGTCTCTGGGATGAACAGCGCCTGACGACCTGGTTTGAGCCCTACATGCCGTCATTCGATTTTACAAAATCGACAGCCGCTCTCGACGCAGTTTCCGATAATGCCATCTGGTGGATGAACGAAACCGGGGCAGACGGATTCCGACACGATGCAGTGAAACATGTGCCGAACCGCTTCTGGCGGACACTCACCCGAAAGTTGAGGGAACAGATTGAGATTCCCCGGCACAAACAGGTGTATCAGATTGGCGAGACATTCGGAGATTATGACCTGATCGCATCGTACGTGAACAACGGCCAGCTCAGTGCGCAGTTCAATTTCAACCTTTCTTATTTTGCTATTCCGGTATTTCTTGAACCAGGCCGTTCATTCTCCGCGGTTGATTTTCATATAAAAAAATCATTTTCGTCGTTTGGGTACAATAATCTCATGGGCAATATTATGGACAGCCATGATAAGGTCCGGTATATGGCCTATGCGGATGGGAAGGTGAAGAATCAAGGCGTCGATACGCGCGAGATGGCATGGAACGATCCGCCGACGGTCGACCATCCATCGAGTTACCAAAAAGCGGAGCTGTATCTCGCCTATATGTTTACCATTCCCGGATTGCCGGCGATCTATTACGGATCAGAATTCGGGATGACCGGAGCCGACGACCCGGACAACCGCCGGATGATGCGCTTTGGCGATCAGCTTTCCATCTTTGAGAAACGCATGCTGGGTGAGACAAAAAAAATCGCCAGGATGCGCAGGCAATCTTCCGCTCTGCGGTATGGAGATTTCTACACGCTGCTGGCAGATACGTCGATCTATGCATATGTGCGTTCGGATTTTCATGAACGGATATTGGTTGTTTTGAACAAGAGTGAATATGCCCGTCCGGTTGATCTTGTCATTCCGGAACTGTACCGCCCCCGGAAACTCATCGATATAGTCGACGGCGGATCCGTCGCAGTCAAGAGCGGTCATGCAGATGTATCCATTCCCGCGATTGGATGGCGGGCGTACAAAATTCAATAATGGAAACAGCGAACTGGATCACTATGATGAAACCCCGACTGCACTTCTGGCAAATCTGGAACATGAGTTTTGGATTCCTCGGCATCCAATTTGGATTCGCCCTTCAAAATGCAAATGTGAGCAGGATATTTGAAACGCTGGGTGCAAAGATCGATGATATCCCCATTCTCTGGATAGCAGCGCCCGTGACCGGATTGATTATTCAGCCGATCATCGGTCATATGAGTGATAAAACGTGGGGAAGGCTGGGCCGGCGGCGGCCGTATTTCCTCTCGGGAGCCATTCTCGCATCCTTGGCGCTGCTTGCGATGCCGAATTCACCGGTTCTCTGGATTGCAGCAGGGATGCTGTGGATGATGGATGCATCGATTAATGTTTCGATGGAACCCTTCCGTGCATTCGTCGGCGATATGCTTCCTTCCGAACAGCGGACGATCGGGTTTTCCATGCAGAGTTTTTTCATCGGGACCGGGGCGATCGTCGCTTCGGCCTTGCCCTATATGATGACCAACTGGTTCGGCATTGCGAACACCGCGCCTCCCGGAGAAATTCCTCTCTCGGTCAAATATGCCTTCTATTTCGGCGGAGCGGTGTTCTTCGGCGCCGTTCTCTGGACCGTCCTCAGTACGAAAGAATATTCACCCGAAGAGCTCTCAAAATTCTCGGATGCGGAAAAGGATGTGCACTCCAGGTCCGGTGACGGGACAGGACTCCTTGTTTCTGCAAATAGATTTTTCGGCGTTGGAACGATATGGCTTGCCGCGGGACTTCTCGGTTCGGCGATACTGCATTTCTCTCTTCATCAGACCGATTACGGCCTCTATGTTCTCTTTGTCGGTTCCATTGTCTTTGGACTCCTTCAGTTGATTGTCGGATTCCTCACCCGGCGGGAACAGACTCACGGTGGATTGGTGGTGGTCTTCAATGATTTTTACCATATGCCGAAAACCATGAAACAATTAGCGCTGGTGCAATTCTTTTCATGGTTTGCGCTGTTTGCCATGTGGATTTATACGACGCCTGCAGTGACGCATCATATTTATGGCGCGACGGATCCGACCTCCGAGCTCTATAATAAAGGAGCCGACTGGGTCGGCGTCTTGATGGCGGTATATAATGGTTTTGCCGCAGTGATGGCCTTTATTTTGGTCTGGCTGGCGCAAAAAACCAACCGGAAGTTCGTTCATCTCATCAGCCTCGTTTGCGGCGGTGCGGCACTCTTTTCTTTTGCCGTCATCAAAGATCCAAATTATCTTCTGGTCTCTGAACTGGGGATCGGACTTGCGTGGGCTTCCATTCTTGCGATGCCCTATGCGATTCTTGCCGGTTCGCTGCCTGCCCAAAAGATGGGCGTCTATATGGGAATTTTTAATTTCTTTATTGTTATTCCGCAGATTACTGCTGCCGCGATCCTGGGCTGGTACGTAAAAAATGTCTGCGGGGGAGATGCGATGTATGCGCTTCTGCTCGGCGGTGCGTCCATGGTTATTGCGGGAATCCTGGTGCTTCGCGTGAACGACGTCGATGAAACGCCAAACAGGTAAAATAAAAAGGAACGGGTGATGATAACAAAAATGTTCAGCCTGCTGGTATTGGTGATGGTCCTAGGAACAGGAGGATTCGCGATGATCAAGAAGCCGGTGACGCTGGAAGGGGTCTGGAAGTTTAAAGTTGATCCCGGGAACAAGGGGATACAAGAACAGTGGTACAAATCCGGTTTCGACCGGAGTCAGTGGCTTCCCATCGATGTGCCGGCATACTGGGACCGATATAATAATTTGGAAGCCTATGACGGTGCCGGATGGTATTTCCGGACCGCCGAGGTGAAGAGTGTCGACCTGCCGCTTTCCATCTTTTTTGGAGGCGTCGATGACGATGCAGAAGTCTGGGTGAATGGGATCAAAGTCGGATCACATACCGGATACAGCGATCCGTTCAGCCTGCCGATTGACCATGCGGTGAAGGAAGGAAGGAATGAAATTGTTGTCCGGGTGAACGACAACAGCGGGCCCGGGGGCATCTATAAACCGGTGACCATCGTTCCGACAGATCAAATCAGCCGATTGCTTCGGACGAAGTATGCGGAGAGGTCGTCGAGAAAAAGTGCGGCGTGGGTGAAAGAGGCAGTGATCTATGAAGTGTATCTTCGTTCATTTTCAAAAGAAGGAACGTTGAAAGCGCTGGAGAGCAGAATTCCTGAGCTTAAAAAACTGGGAGTGACCGTCGTCTGGCTTATGCCGATACATCCCGTCGGTGCAATAAAACGAAAAGGACCCCTGGGCAGTCCTTATTCGATTCAGGATTACTATGCAATAAATCCGGAATTCGGGACGCTGGACGATTTCAAGTCGCTCGTGAAGTCCGTTCACACACAGGGTCTTAAAATAATTATTGATCTTGTTGCAAATCATACGGCCTGGGATAATCCGATGGTGAAGGAACATCCGGAATGGTTTACGCATGATTCATCGGGGAAAATTATTCCGCCCAATCCAGACTGGACGGATGTCGCCGACTTGAATTACGATCAACCGGCGCTGCGGAACTCTATGATCGCCATGATGAAATACTGGGTGCGCGATATTGGGATCGACGGCTATCGCTGCGATGTCGCTGAATTGGTGCCGACCAATTTTTGGGAGACCGCACGGAAAGAATTGGATGCCGTCAAACCGGTGATGATGCTCTCGGAGGGAACACTTCCCGAACAGTATAGCAAGGCATTTGATCTGACCTATGCCTGGAACATGTATGATGTCCTTGAAAAAGTGATCAGCGGTTCGACACCGGCCACTATTTTTCATGATCTCCTGAAAACGGAATCGAATCAGTTCCCTCATAGAGCGCTCCGCCTGCGGTTTAATACCAATCATGATAAAAACGCCTGGGACGGGCCTGCCGTCGAAAAATTCACTCCGCAAGGCGCAAAAGCGACGAATGTCCTCGTCTTTACATACCCCGGCGTCCCGCTGATATATAACGGCGAAGAAGCCGGAAACGACAGGAAACTCAGTCTATTTGAAAAAGTGGATATTGACTGGACGAAAGGGAATGATTTCAGGAATTTATTTGAAGAACTCTCGCAGACTCGCCGTAACCATCCGGCTTTGCAGAGCGGGAGTTATGTACCCGTTCATAACTCCGACAGTTCCACCGTGTTGACATTCCTCCGAAAATCCCCCAATGATATGGTCCTGACGGTTATTAACTTCGGGTCCTCAACGGTGACGGCAAATCTGCAGCTTCCGTACACCGGCAGCGGCCAGTGGATGGATTTGTTCTCCAAAAATATTTTAGAAATGAAAAAGAATAATCTGGATGTCACGCTGGCCCCCTTGGGATATGCTGTTTTCATTCCTCAATTAAAAAAGAAGTGACTCCCATGAGCGGATATGGGTACAGTGCGTTGCCGCTGCTCTTGAGTTTGAGCATGATGTATGGACAACCGGTTTTATTTCAATCGCCGTCATTCACGATCACTGCTTCGGAAGTGATCGAAGGGAATTACCGCGCGGCTGCAATCTCCGCAGTAAAAATTCATTCGTCGTATAAAAGCCAGACAGGCGGGCAGGCTGCACTGCAGGGACACATGGAGCCGATCGAATCGGAATGGACTCTGACCAGAGATGTTTCTGGTTTTCCGCAATATCATTCCGGTCAGATGATCGTCGATGCACTCTATACGAAAGCGCTCGAGGAGATGCTGCTGGATATACGCACGGACGGCGCCTTTATGGCAGGCGCAAAATGGGACGGCGTCTGGACACGCGATATCAGTTACAGCATCCTTTTATCCCTCGCCATCCTCAATCCGGATGCCGCGAAAGTCAGCCTGAAAGCAAAAGTAAAAAATAACCGCATCATTCAGGATACGGGAACAGGCGGCTCCTGGCCGGTTTCGACCGACCGGATGACCTGGACTCTTGCGGCGTGGGAAGTGTATGTGGTGACCGGAGATGAAGAGTGGCTGCGGTATGCCTACGCCGTCATAAAAAATTCTGTTGAAGATGATCAGCGCAATGCGGTGAATCCAGCGACGGGATTACTCTTCGGTGAATCCTCATTCCTGGATTGGCGCGAGCAAACCTATCCGCGCTGGATGGATCCAAAAGATATTTATATGTCGCAGGCACTGGGGACTAATGCAGTTCATTATCGAGCCTATCAAATTCTTGCCGAAATGGCGGGCTTGTGCGGGGATGATCCGGGAATATTTCAAAATATTGCCGGCACAATTAAATCTGGTATGAATAAATCATTATGGCTGGAAGAAAAAGGGTATTACGGACAATTCCTCTACGGGCGGACCTATCAATCGGTCTCCTCGAAATCAGAGGCTCTTGGTGAAGCCCTGTCGGTCCTCTTTAAAGTCGCCGGCGAGGATCGCGCAATGAGAATTATCGCCAGCACACCGGTCATGGATTACGGAATCCCGTGCATCTATCCACAGATCCCCAATATTCCTCCATATCATAACAATGCCGTCTGGCCTTTTGTCGAAGCATTCTGGACATGGGCTTCGGCAAGAGCGGGGAATGAACGATCTGTGGAAACCGGGCTGGCATCGATTTACCGGGCAGCGGCGCTCTTCAATACGAATAAGGAGAACATGGTCGCATCGACCGGCGATTATGCGGGAACGCAAATTAATTCGGACCGGCAGCTCTGGAGCGTCGCAGGCAATCTGGCAACGATCTACCGGGTCTTTTATGGAATGACATTTACGCAGGACGGAATTCTCTTCTCACCGTTTATCCCGCAAGGGTACAGCGGAAATAAATCGCTGAAGAACTTTAAATATCGGGACGCAGTTCTCACAGTAAACCTCCTGGGAACGGGGAATGTTATAACATCGGTCACCATGGACACTCTGCAACAGGCAAAAGCATTTATTCCAGCCGGCATAAAAGGTGAACATACATTCACGATCGTACTAGGATATAAAAACGCAGCGAATTCTTCAATCAACCTTCACAGGAATAGAGTTGCCCCGGAAACTCCTATGGTCAGGAAAAAGGGAGGGATATTACGCTGGAATAAAGTCGTCGGCGCGAAGAACTATGCTGTTTATAAAAACGGCGGGGAAATAGCCCGTGTTCAGAGGACTTCCTGCCACCTTCCAGCGGATGGTCCATTCGCCGAATACCAGGTTATGGCGGTGGATGAGAACGGATTTGAATCATTCCTCAGTGAACCGCTTTCCGTGGTTCCTAAAAAAGATCTTCTGGTACTCGATGCGTCGTCGACAAAATTGCCGCTGCGAACAGAGCACACAGGTTTCACGAAGAAGGGATACATTCGTCTGTCGAATGACGACAATCAGCGAGTGGTGTTTAAAACTGTTATGAACCAGAGCGGTCTCTACAGAATTGATGCCCGGTATGCAAACGGAAACGGACCGATTAACACGGATAATAAATGTGCAATCCGAACGCTCACCATGAATAAAAAAAGAGCGGGAGCGATCATTTTTCCACAGCGAGGCACCGGCAATTGGAGTGATTGGGGATATACCAACGCCTTGGTTGTTCATCTCGACGCTGGAGAAAATGAATTAGTTCTCGAGTTGTTTCCTTTTAATACGAATATGAATGTCGATATCAACGAAGCCTTGCTGGATCAACTCCGACTTATCAAAATGACCGGCATGGAGGAGTGAAGATATCTCCATCGTTGGAGGCGGACTCATTCTTCACACGGTATATCGTAAGACGAATCCCACCGATTGTTCAATCAATCACAACCGGTCCATCGCAACGAAGTTCTTCAAATATCCGGAGAGGGAATCGGGAGGACGGATATACTATCTATTCTCTTGAGGTGTCAGCACGTTTACATAAATATCATTTGTCTGCGGGTGCCGGACCACCTCGACTTTTCCTACTTTATCCGTGAGCTTCATTGAAATTTGCACCGAGGATTCGAACCGCTCCGTTTCAATTTTACCGATGATGCCCGATGGCTGCACCGAATTTATTTTATTGAGATCAATACTGGCATGGGGTATGGTAATGATGAGCCAGTTGGATTGACTGACAAAAGCTTCCGTTCCGTCGATCCGCTTCTGTGCTTTGAACCAGATGAGAGTGCCATTGAGCTTCTTTTCAATTTTGAGATCGCTCACATCATACGCCGATTCCAGCCGCGGGATGCATGAATGTAGAACAATACTGATTCCAGCCAGGAAGAAGGACAAGAGAACATATTTCTTAAAGGTTCCTGTCATCAACCGTTTGCCGAATATCGAAGAATGACACAACCGGATTTCATCGGTCTGGCTTCTAACAGTTTCATCCTTTGTCGTTCAGAGTTTGGTTTAAATAAGGGAGTACCAGCGCCAAGAATCAGCGGGGTGAGGCAGAGCCGGACTTCGTCAATCAAGCCATGATGAAAGAATGTCGAAGAGAGGTCGGCACTGCCGAAAATATACAGATCTTTGCCCGGCTGATTCTTCAGTTCGGCCGTGAATTCCGCGGCATTTTCCCTGACCAGTGTGGTATTGTTCCAGGGTGCCGCGGTTAACGATTTTGAAAAAACAATTTTCGGCAGACTGTTCATGAACTCTGCGATTTCCCCCTCTTCCTCCGTCGTCCAATAAGAGGCCATCCCTTCGTAGGTAACGCGGCCAAAAAGAAGAACACCAATCGATTTTAACTGTTCAAGGGACAATTGCTCCAATTCGTCACCCCAGAAATAATTGTGCCACTCTAAATCCCACTTTTTCCCCCTTCAAAAAAGCCGTCCAGTGTCACCAGATTCCACATAATAAGTTTTCTCATCATGATGTCCCTCGTCAATGAAGCGTTTCCATGGTCAATAGCACTATTCTCTGAAACCATTCGTTCAGCCTCAAAGAATAAAGAGAAGCGATAGTTGAACAAGCGTGGCCGTAGATTTGTTCCAAATCGTTCATTCAACCGGGTTCGCCGTTTTTCCTATGATTCTGAGGAGAAAATCGTCCCTCGCGGCAATTTTGAAATGGAGAGATTTATGAGAAGGTGCATGACTGCCAGTATCAAAGAAATTTTCATGGGTGTTGGATGTGGCTGGTCCTTCTGAACGTATCGTTGCACGCCTGTTTTTGTTGAAGTGTCATCCGGCGTCATTGCAGAATGAGTATGAAATTCCTACCTTGTTCAAGTTATGCGATATGCGCGTCTCTAAAATGTGTGACGGGAACATATCCCGTTATCCGAATATTCTTGAAATTACTTTTTCCATTATGTTGTTAGACATGAATTATGATAATCGTTGATCTGATCTATAATCTGTCGGTTCTGGCGGCATTGAGCGTGCTCTCCGGATTCATTGATTCGCGCCATGACAGAAAGTCGGCATCGGGAAAAATATTACAGGGGGTGCTGTTTGGGGCGGTTGCCATCATCGGAATGCTGTATCCTTTTCATTTTGTGAAGGGGATCATATTTGACGGGCGATCCATTGTCATAAGTTTATGTACGCTGTTCATTGGTCCTCTCTCGGGAATTATTTCATCCGTCATGGCTGCGGCCTTCAGGATTTACCTGGGAGGCGGAGGCGCTTTAACCGGCTGTCTGGTCGTGACCGCTTCTTTTTTGATCGGACTTATATTTTACGGTAAAAAAGCGCAGGGCAAATTTAAATCGACCAGGTCGGATTTATATGCGTTTGGATTTTTAGTCAGTGCGGTCATGATGGCGTTAATGTTGACACTGCCGGCCGCATCGATCCGGCAGGCGTACACCGTCATTACGGCGACCGTTATGTTCTTTTTCCCCCTCATCACGCTGCTCATTGGTAAGGTCCTGCTGGACCAGGAAGAGAATAAAGGCTATCTCGACAAGATCAAACATGAAAAATTATTATATCAGACCACGCTCTACAGTATTGGCGATGCGGTGATCACGACCGATATTGAAGGTGCAATCAGGAATATGAACCCGGTTGCAGAGCAGCTCACAGGATGGAGTGAGCAGGAAGCGATCGGCAAAAAGTTTACAGAAGTATTCACGATCATCGATGAAGATTCGCGGTTGAACGTCGAAAACCCGGTAGAAAAAATATTGCACGAAGGCGTATTTTATACACTGACCGCCCATCCCCTCCTGGTTTCAAGGAATGGAAGGACCATTCCAATCGGCAACAGCGGCGCTCCGATTAAAAACGAAGACGGGGAAATCACCGGTGCAGTTCTTGTCTTCCATGATCAGACCGAGGAGCATACGGCTCGTGAGAACCTCCTCGCCAGCGAAGCAAACTTCCGCAACCTGTTTCAAAATTCACCGGTGGGAAAATCCATAACCGGAATTGACGGTTCCCTCCGTGTCAACAAGGCCTTCCGGGAGATGCTGGGATATTCGGACGAGGAATTGAGGGAGCGTACATGGATGGACGTGACATTCTCCGAAGATGTCCGGCAATCCACCGAGATATTTCAAGCATTCCTCGACCACAAGATCAATGAGGCAAGATATGAAAATAGGTTCGTTCATAAAAACGGAACTCTTGTCTGGACCGACACGTCGATCTTCCTTCAGCGGGACACGGAAGGCAACCCGCAGTTTTTTATAACCACCATTAATGATATTACCGAACGCAAACGAATTGAAGAGGCGTTAAAGGAAGGCGAAGAAATCTTCAGACACTTTATGGAGAACAGCCCCATTTATGTCTTCTTTAAAGATGAAAACATAAGGGCGATCAGACTGAGTAAAAATTATGAACAGATGCTCGGTCGGCCGTTAGAAGAGCTCATCGGTAAAACCATGGATGAACTCTTCCCTTCCGAACTTGCCAAATCGATGATTATAGACGATAAAAAGATATTACGCGAGAAAAAACCCGTAGTGGTGGAAGAGGAGCTGAACGGGAAATATTATACGACGATAAAATTCCCCATTCTTATTGACGGCCGTCCGCGCTTTCTTGCAGGGTATACCATTGATATTACCGAGCGTAAACATGCCGAGGAGCGTTTGAATCTTTTCAGCCACACCGTCAAAAGCATCAATGAATGTGTTTGTATTACGGATCTGCAGAAAACAATCCTCTATGCCAATAAGGCATTTTTAAATACGTTCGGTTATTCCGAACCTGAAATCTTCGGCAAATCGCTGGAGGCGATCAATCCGGGCTCGGGAATACCCATGGAGAAAATATTCGCCAGCACCGTCCTCGGGGCGTGGCAGGGGGAGCTCGTCGGCAGAAAAAAGAACGGCACTGAATTCCCTATCCTGCTTTCCACTTCTGTGGTACTGGATGATAAGGGCCAGCCGATTGCTCTGGTGGGTGTTGCGACCGATATCTCGGAACAAAAGAAACTCCAGGGCCAGTTATTGCAGGCGCAGAAGAACCAGAGTATTGGCACACTCGCGGCAGGAATCGCCCATGACTTTAACAATATCCTGGGGATCGTTCTGGGATATGCGTCAATGCTGGAACGGTCTGCAGGGAATAATAAAAAAATATCGGAGTACAGCCGCATTATTACTCAGGCCGTAAACCGCGGTGCCGCGCTCGTCCGCCAGATATTAACCTTTGCGCGAAAAACGGATATTATCCTGGCACCCATGAATTTGAATGATCTCCTCAATGAAATTATCTCGATGCTCAGCCAGACGTTCCCCAGAGTGATCACCTTCCACAAGGAGGTGGAGAGGGATTTACCGGTGATCCATGCCGACCGCATGCAAATCCATCAATCCCTGCTGAACCTGTTTGTGAATGCCCGTGATGCAATGCCGAACGGCGGTGCGATTACCATTAAAGTGGAAAAACTCACGAAGGCCCGGGTCCAGGAAAAATTTCCTTCCGCCGATCAGGATTTCTATGTCTGTCTCAATGTTGCCGACACCGGCGAAGGAATGACCGATGCGACCCGCCGTCAGATATTCGATCCGTTCTTTACAACCAAGGAACAGGGAAAAGGTACCGGACTTGGCCTTGCGGTGGTCTATGGAGTCATTCAATCGCATCATGGATTTATCGATGTCGAAAGCACACTCGGGCACGGTTCGACATTCCAGCTTTATTTCCCTGTACCGCTGGCGAGTGAAAAAATCATCAGCGTACCCATCGAGGCCGCCGCCGAGAGTGTCGGCGGAACAGAAATGGTCCTGCTGGTGGAGGATGAAGAATCACTGTTAGAAATGGTGCGTCTCTTGCTTGAATCAAAAGGGTACAGGGTGATGACGGCACAGGACGGCAATGAGGCGTTCAACATGTACGGCCGTTACACTCATGAGATTGATATCGTCTTGACGGATATGGGATTGCCCGGGATGACCGGGATGGATTTATTTAAGAATCTCAAGCAAATTACTCCGAATGTCCAGGTTCTTTTTGCGAGCGGGTTCTTTGAACCGGATTTAAAATCAGAACTCCTGAAATTTGGCGCCAAAGGCTTTATTCAGAAGCCGTATAGTCCCGATGAAGTCCTTCGCAAACTTCGCGAAGCGCTGGATACGAGACCTTGAGAGGGGACGTTCCTAGAGTATCCCGAACAGATAGTTACCGGGACAGGACGGATCCGGATTAAAATACATCTGGTCTACCACCTCGCCCATTTCCTTTTTGGAAATCGACCCGTCCTTGTTTATATCGAGCTTCTGGAATACCTCGTCACCAATCCATTTATCGGGTACGCCGAACGCATGCATGAAATTCCTGTACTCAGTCATGCTGATGGATCCATTCCCGTCTGCGTCCATGACGTCGAACAGGGCAAAAACCGAAGGCAGGATGGTCTGCATCGCCTTGGACTTATTGGTTAATAACTCTTCATGATACTGCAGCCATTCTTCCTCCGTGATCTCTGAGTTCTGGTCCAAGTCCGTGGCTTCCAGGAGATCGTTCCAATATATTAAATAGGCCGCCCGGAAAGACTCATAGTCGGGAGACCCTTTTTTATAACCCCGCAATGCGGCAAGGTTGCCAAGCGATCGTTCCGCATCCACCTGCGTAATGTAGCCGTCACCGTCAGCATCAAATACATTATAGAACCTGACCAGTCGTTTCCTGATTTGTTTATTCATACATATCTCTCTTCTGAATATCTAAAAAGTTGGTGAAGAGTAATAATTATAAGGGCAAATGTCAAGTGCTGATGGAATCCCGGCAGAGAAATATTATGGTAAAACACCGCTCTATCCTCAATGTACCGTCCCCGCTTGCCCTGCGCTTCCGTGTACCGGTTGGAAACATACATGCGTCATTTCTCTTTCCGACTCCCGTTCGAGAACAAATTTTCCGAATGTTCGATGCACTCCGTCCCTCTCCAAGACAGCCCATCGTTGTGACAGCAGTCACCGTTTCGGTCATACGGAACGGTGATCCGATAAAATAATTCAATCTTGAATAATAAGACCAGGTCCAACAAATACCGCCTCATATTATTGCCCGTTGTGATTGATTCCTGCAGAGCGTGATTGAATTGTTTTATTTTCTTCATTCATAATTCTTCATTCTCCATTCTTCATTCGTAAGAGTTGTTCTCTGTCACAGCGAAGGTTAATAAATAAAATTACCATTGATCAGTTGTCATGCGGGCAATTGAGATCGCACTTAAAATGAGATTTTCGTTTTCGTTTGATTTGTTTTGTAAACCTAAAATCATAAATCTGCATTCATTCTTAAAGGAAGGGGTTGTTATATGAAAAATATATTACTTACTCTCGGTATCCTGATATTGGGCGTCACCTGTCTTGCGATGAGCCAGGGGGTGAGAATCACGATTGATTCGGTCGCGGCCCCCGCTCCAGGTGCAGCGGTTGCTGTGCCGGTCACGGCAGCAAATTTTTCCAGTGTTGGATCGATTACGTTAAAGATTACGTATGACCCGGCGGTCGCAACCTTTGTAAGCACGAGCAATTCGCCCGCGGGCGTAAATTTCACACGTAATGCAGCGAATGGCGTTATCACCTTGATATGGTATGATGCAACGGGAAGCACACCGTTGACTCTCACAGGGAAACTCCTCGATCTGAATTTTACATATTTGACCGGCTCGAGCGCGTTGGCGTTCACGCCGTCTCTTTGTGAAGTGACGGACGGTGTGGGTACAGTGATCAACGGCATTACGTATACCAATGGGAAGATTGCGTTTGTTCAGGTTCAAAACCAGAAACCGACGATCAGTGCGATTTCGGCAATAACGAAACAGGAACAGGATACCGTCAGGATAGTCGTGAGCGCAACAGATCCGAACTCGGGAGATGTCCTCTCTTATACCGCTTCCGGGACGCCGGCCGGAGCCACGTTCGACCCGGCAACGCGCACATTCCTCTGGGTTCCGGGACTTGGGACCGCAGGAACGTACACGGTAAAATTTCGCGTCTCGGACGGACAACTGGCAGACAGCACGAATGCGGTCATCACCATAACACCGGCATCCTCACTGCAGCTCACTTCGCCAAACGGAGGCGAATCATGGCAGGTCGGCTCGGTCAAACAAATTACATGGCTGGCGGCCCAGGTCAGTACCATCAAGATCGAGTATACGACAGATAATGAGGTGAGCTGGAATGTCATCGCCGCATCTACAGCGGCATCGAGCGGGACATACAGCTGGACCATACCGAACGCGGCCTCTACCAATTGCAAGGTCCGGATTACATCGCTGGCGGGGCAGGTGGTCTCTGACGCAAGCGACGCCGTCTTCCGGATTACACCGCTGCCAACCATATCGCTTACTCAGCCCAACGGCGGAGAAGCATGGCAGGTGGGCTCTTCAAAACAAATTACGTGGCAGACCACCCAGATTACGAATATTAAAATCGAGTACTCCACAGATAATGGGACAAGCTGGAATCCTGTCGTCAGCACCACGCCGGCATCGAGCGGAAGCTACAACTGGACGGTGCCGAACACGATTTCAAATAATTGCAAGGTCCGGATCAGTGATGCGAGCGACGCGACTTTCGTTGATGTGAGTGATAATGTGTTCCAGATTATCCCGCTGCCAACCATATCGCTCACACAGCCCAACGGCGGAGAACAATGGCCGACCGGTTCAATAAATCAGATTACATGGCAGTCCTCCCAGGTCACTAATATCAAGATCGAGTATACCACGAACAACGGAACGAGCTGGAGTTCTGTCGTTGGTTCGACCGCTGCTTCAAGCGGAAGTTACAGCTGGACGGTGCCGAATACCGTCTCAACAAATTGCAGGGTCCGGATCACTTCGCTGGAAAATTCAACGGTGAAAGATTCAAGCGATGCAGTTTTCAGTATCCCGCTTGGTACGGGAGTCGAAAAGAATTCAGCCGATGTACCGGTCACGTACCGCTTGGGTCAGAATTTCCCGAATCCATTCAATCCCGCAACCACCATTCAATTTGATATACCGGCGGGGGCGAAAGAACAAACAACCCTGCGAGTGTATGATGGTGTCGGCCGCGAGGTTGCAACACTCATGAATGGAACAACGGAAGCCGGAAGCTACAAGGTGAAGTTTGATGCATCCCGGCTGGCAAGCGGCATCTATTTTTACCGCATTCAATCAGGACCATTTATTGCGGTGAAGAAACTCGTGCTGATGAAGTAAAGAAGGAGCGGTTGAGCATATGAGCAGTTGAGCCGTTGAGCCTATGAGCCAATGAGCTATAAAGTTCATGAAGGAAAGCTAATCCCGGTGTCTGGAAAGATGCCGGGATTTCATTTGTACCATATGTCCGATTGATTTGCGCTCTCGATGCAGTCCGGCAATGAACGGCAACATTTTTCCCCGGTCAAGAATCGAGGCGGGCCGACTTCGGCCATAAAACAACAAAATTGGTGCAAACAGAATATTGCAAAACGCTTCAGGTTTGGCTACATTCTATCGGAATAAGAGCGCGAGAGATATTCGTACATGACCCGCTCGTAATTATGAACATGATCAGAGGAATGTTATGAATCAGCAGCCATTCGATCCCGGGTAGACGCAAAAGTACAACGGTGAACTCCGTCGTGCCATCAATAAAGATGGAGGATTCAACATTTACCACAGAGGATCACGTTTGAAGGATCACAGTTATTATCAATACATGATTACGATACCCTGGATCCAGTTCCATATCATCGTTCTTCTCGCATATCTCTTGTTGAATATGGTCTTTGCAGGACTCTATTTGCTCGCCGGCATAGAACACCTGCAGGGTGCAGACCTGTCGACGCCGGTTCAGGAGTTTCTCAGTGCATTCTTTTTCAGCGTTCATACGTTTACCACCGTCGGATATGGAACTATTGCACCGAAAGGACTTGGCGTCAATATTATTGCAGCGGTCGAAGCCATAACCGGATTGATGAGCCTCGCGCTTGCGACCGGATTGCTCTTCGGCCGATTTTCAAAACCTTCGGCAAATATCAGCTTCAGTTCGAATGCAATTATTGCTCCATATCAGGGGGGCACCAGCTTCCAGTTCCGGATCGTCAACCGTCGAAAGGTCAATCTTCTGGAAATGGAGGCGAAAGTTCTCCTGATGGTCGTGGATAAATCCGGGGCAACACCCATCCGGAAGTATACCCAGCTCGCCCTGGAGCGCCCTTCGGTTTATTTTTTCCCTCTCCCATGGACCATCGTTCATCCTATTGATAAAACAAGTCCGCTCTACGAAAAATCACTCGAAGATCTCGCAAAAGTCCATGCCGAGATACTGATCCTCGTCAAGGGATTTGACGAATCCTTCGGACAAACGGTCCACGTCCGGTATTCGTACACGTTTGATGAGATCATCTGGGGTGCAAAATTCATTCCGGCGTTCTCCATTGATGCGAACGGCGCCGTCGTCCTTCATCTGGATGATATCAACAAGATGGAGCGCGTCACCCTCTCCTGAAGAGTGAAGAGTACTTTCCTCAGGGAAGTGTCATTCAGGAAATTGCCCTGCAGGAACATGACCGGAAACGAAAATCCGAAGAGCGCATCATCCGCAAAAATATATAAACGGAAAGGATGGTTTTGATGAATGCAACAATACTCTCACCGCGTTCGTTTGGTGTTCTGTTTCTTTTCCTGACAGTATGCGCTGCTGAAAGTTTTTCACAGCAATATCAGAGCTTGGATCACAACCTCGTTTCAACATTTTCGATTGTCGGATGTGATACTCTCGCCGGCGAAGCGGGAGTTGCCGTCGCGTCCCGATTCTTTGCGGTCGGTACTGTTGTCCCATGGGCACGAGCCGATATCGGTGCGATCGCGACTCAATCGTTTGCGAATACATCGTATGGCTGGCGGGGACTTGATCTGCTCGGCAGTGGAAAAACTCCCGAACAGGTAAAAGAGATATTTATGCAATCCGATTCAGAATTCCAGAAAAGACAATTCGGGATTGTCGCGGCGGACGGGAACTCGACAACCTTTACGGGGAAAGAATGTCTTTCGTGGGCAGGCGGAAGGTCCGGCAGGACATATGCCGTCCAGGGAAATATCCTGACCGGTGAACCAGTGGTGGCGGCAATGGAATCGGTCTTTTTGAAGACGAAAGGGACGCTGGCCGACCGGTTGTATGCGGCGTTATGTGCCGGGGACCAGCAGGGCGGGGATTCGCGCGGAAGACAGTCGGCAGCGTTAATCGTGGTGAAGAAAAATGCCGGCTACGGCGGATTCAACGATAAAGCGATCGATATCCGTGTGGATGATCATCCGGATCCGTTCAGGGAACTTGGCCGGTTATTGAATTATGCGCAAATGAATTATTCCTGGAATGAAGCATGGACGTTCTTCACCCATAAACAATTCGAGAGGGCATTACCATGCATGGAGAGGACTGCGCTCCTGGCGCCGGAAAATCCGGAGGTATTGTACGACCTTACCGTCATTCGTACGGCAGCGGGTAAAATTTCCGGGGCGCTGGAGGCACTGGAAAAAGCGCTCATGCTCAATCCGAAGTTAAAACAACAGGCATCGGCCGACGGCGATTTAAACGTGTTGAAACCGGAGGCGAAATTTCGAGAGCTGGTGAAGTAATCGATTCGGGAAGAGACGCGCGTCAGGATAATTTTCAAATCTCGCCCGACAGAATGTTGAACGCGTTATAAATAGATTTCGTTATTGTTCCGAAAAACACGCATTTAGAATTGATCTTGGAGCACCGCAGCAATTTTCTTCGTGGTGCGGTCTCTCTCAGATGAATTATTCGAAAACACAAGTACGATGAAATTCTTTAGACGTTGATGCCTGCACGTCGGGTTATTGTTCAGGTTTCGAATACAGACGGAATAATTATTTTGGCATTCCTGTTCATGGGCATACCGGAAGATGAACATGGTTCCCGTGCCCTGTTCATATCGAATTCCGTCTTCGATTTTGAACTCTTCTCCAAAATTCATTCTGCTGGCATTCATCAACGCAAGATTTCCTTTGAGATATACCATTTTGCTGATATCCGCACGTTCGAACGATATCACGAGAGCCGGTTTCCCTTGGGCGGTTATTGTAGCATCAATGGATTTTCCGAGGAGAGAGAGCCCTTCTTGCGTTTCTTTCAAAGAATTCGTTCCTGTAAGACTTATATAATAGTG
>Ga0105104_10000182_pt1 | contig 46734 bp, 43 predicted proteins | sample PPLLaktember2015_3_FD_87034 | JGI IMG/M metagenome (GOLD analysis project Ga0105104, IMG submission 87034) | Freshwater sediment microbial communities from Prairie Pothole Lake near Jamestown, North Dakota, USA - PPLs Lake P7 Core (6) Depth... | ecosystem: Environmental > Aquatic > Freshwater >... | reverse complement strand
TACCCGCTGTCCTACATGTGGGGCAAGGTGCTGCCCGAGATGCTGGAGTTCCTGCTGTTCAAGCCGTTCGGTCTGGAGATGCCGCTGGTCGGCATCCAGAACGTCAACAAGATGTACCAGCACGTGATGCTCCAGCAGGAGAACGACCCCGAGTTGCGCCAGTTCCTCGCCGACAACGAGGATGCCTTCCGGGCACTGGCCATGTTCATCCCCGGGCTGCCGTGGGACTTGCCGGTCAACATCCCCAACTGGGCCCGGCGCTCGGTCGAGGCCATCGCCGAGTCGTACTTCACCCAGATGGAGAACGAGGGCGAGGCCGACACGTGGAAGACCATCAGCGACGCTGACTACTCGTCCATCTTCTCCGACACCATCGACTCGGCGGTCGGCCTTGCGGACACGGTCAAGACCATGGGTTCGTGGCCGGGGCTGGCCCTCGACATCGCCGCCGGTGCCGTGCCCGATACCGAGGAGGAGCGCCTGCAGCGCGAGAACTTCCGGCCACGGACCACCTCGGGTCAGGAGCAGTTGCAGATGAACGGCGAGCCGGAGGGCTTCGCTCCGGCCCCGATGGTTCCGCCCACGCCCGCCCAGCAGGGCCCGGTCGAGGCCCCCGTCCAGCAACCGGTGGGTGGTGTCGAGGCCGAGGTGGAGCCTGAACTGACGGAGGCACTGGAGGATGTGACTGAGTCGCTGGGTGGCGGCTAGTATTCGGCCCACCCCTATGGCAGACTCACGGAGGTAACACGGTGGCCCTATCGCCTGACAACCCGTCCATCTCGGGCGGCGTTGCGCAGCCAGAAGGACAGGCTCCTGTCGAAGGACAGCAGCCCCAGCCCGAAGGCTCCGCTCCAGCCCAGCCCCAGACACCCGAGGAAGTCGAGGCCATCTGGCGGAACCGGTTTAGCCAGCGCGACCGAGCCCATAACGCCGAGGTCGAAAGCCTGCGCAAGCAGGTCGAAGAACTCCGGGGTACCGGGACTCCATCCGCAGCGGCTGACGGGACCACACCGGCTGGGAACTCGTACAAGGCGCAGTACGAAGCGGCGCAACAGGAACTGGAGCAGGTCCGACGGCAGGCCACCGTGGCCAACCGGCGGGCGCAGTTCCCGGCACTGGCCGGGGAGATTGCGGCCACCGACCCCGTCTGGGCATCGGCCAACGAGGAGTCGCTGGCGCGGATGAATGCTCTGGTGGGTGCCCCGCCCCGTCCCGCTCCGACCGGACCTGTCGACACCAACCAACCGCCTCGCACCCCGAACGGGCCCCGCAAGCCGCTCGACCAGATGACCAAGGACGAACTCCTACAGGAGTTGGCCCGCCAGTCACCGGCAGAGCAGGCGCGGATGGAGGCGCTACGCAACGGCGGATAGCCTGAGCAAGGCCCGCCGAGGAGAGGGAACCTGATGCAGGAGTTCTTCGGCGGGCTCATCGCAGGCGCGATGCCGTCCGTCTGGGCCGAGTACCGGCCCGCCAACGCCAAGGGTGCCGGGTCCATCCCGGGCTACGTCCTCGCGCCGCATGCCAATACCGCCGGTAGTGCCGGTGGTGTCGGTAGCCCGTCGGGTGGCCAGCAGGGCTGGGACGCGGCGGTCAACATCCAGCCCATCCCGCCGTCCAACGCGGGCACGCTTGCTGCCGGTACTGCGGGGGTGGCATTCAGCAACGCGGGTTTCAACGCGGGGGCGTTCTCGCAGGTGGTGACGGCGCTGGTGCAGCGCAACCTCATCGAGAACCTGCGCAGCCAGCCGGTCATCCTCCAGCAGGGGGTGTTCCTCAAGGCGCGGAACGTCCCGGGCACGAACAAGATGGTGTACTCGGCCTTCGCGGACCTGAGTCCGGCGGTGGCCCTGCTTGAAGGCGTCCCGCCCGAGAGCGAGAAGATGCTGTTCGACAGCATGGAGTACACCGGGGTCCAGAAGGGCAAGGTCGTTGCCATCACGGACCTCGCCGCGCTCCTGTCGCCGTTCGAACTCTATTCGACGGCAGCCGAGAAGGTCGCGTGGAACGCGGTCGACACGGCGGAGAAGGACGCGGCTGCTGTCCTCGCTGCCGGTGGGCTTGCCCACACCCCGACGGCGACCACCGCTGTCGGTCGCATCATCGACGTGGTCACGGCGATGAAGGTCGCCGAGATTCCGCAGTTCCCCGACGGCACCTACCACGCCCTCATCTCCCCGGCTGACGCCGCGAAGGTGATGGCCGAGGTCGGCGAGTTGGGCTGGACCGACACCCAGAAGTACGCCAACGCGACTGCCCTTCTCAACGCCGAGATTGGCAAGTTCCGTGGCGTCCGCTTCATCGAGACGACCCGGGCCGTGGATGGCAACACCATCTTCATGGGCCCCGAGGCCATCGCGTGGGGCGACTGGCAGACCATCCAGACCTACCGGGTCGCGCCCGGTGGCGACCACGCGGACCCGTTGGCCCAGCGTGGACTCGTGGGCTGGAAGGGCATGTGGGGTCTGGCTGCGGTCGGGTTCGATGGCACGCCCCCGATGGGCCCGGCCACCAACCCCGGCGCGTGGAAGTACCTCCGGGCCGACATCACCCCGTAGCCCTCACTTCTCCCCCGGCGGTGTCTCTCAGCCAGCACCGCCGGGGGTAGATACTTCGCATCACGAGAGGGGTGAGGTCCGGTGCCGTTCACGCCGCCCACGCGGGACTACATGAAGACCGTCCTGCGCCGGTCCCTGCGCGACGACGATGGCAAGGTCTTCGTCGACGCCCTGCTTGACGACTTCATCACCGAGGCGCTGGCCGACCTGTCACTGTTCCGGCCCGCCGAGTACTTCCTGTCGGTGCCGTTCGACCCGGCGCTCTACACGTCGGCTGGCATGGACCCCGACCTCTACGACCTGATGAACTACATGTGGATGATTGAGTACCGGTGGCCGGGAGGGCTGCCCGTGGTCATCCCGTTCATGACCGGGGAAGGACTCATCCGCAACGGCTGGAACTGGTACGCCGACCGCATCGTGCTGTCGACGTGGTGGTTCAACATGCTGGCCGAGACGCACCGGCTGCACCAGCCGGAGGGCGTGACCTGCACCCTGTACGGCTACCGTGAACGGCACTTCCCCGACGCCGACAGCGACATCCTCGACCTGCAGGACTCGGTCGACTACCTGTGCGTCGTGCGTCACGTGAAGTCGCTCGCCTTCCAGACGCTGGAGGCGGACCGTGGCCTGTACCAGCAGTGGCTTGCGGCCACCAACAACACGGACGTGAGCCCGACCCAGTTGCAGGGCATGCGCAATCAGGCCGAGCAGTCGTACGAGCGGCTGCGCAAGCAGTCGGCCCGGCCACGGCGCAGCCCGATGACCACCGTCCAGTACGTGACCTGAGCCGTGGCCGACTTCGACGCCTTGGCCCGGCCCATCCGCTACCGGCTTTCCGCCTCGGAGGCAGTCGACCTCAACACGGTCACCATGGAGCCCGGTGGCCTGCGTCGTGGCGTGCTGCTGGAGGAGTTCGACTTCTCCAGCGCACAGGCCGTGGGGTATACGGAGAAGCGGGCACAGGACGATGGGCTCGACGTGAGCGACGTGTTCTTGGGGGCACGCTACATCCGGCTCGGCGGCACTATCTACGGCATCGGGCCCGGTGACCTGCAGGACCGGGTGCAGGTGGTGCGAACGGCGCTGACGCCGACCATCGCCTATGCCGCCGACCAGTCCCGCTACGGCTACCTCCCACTGGAGTTCGAACTGCCCACCGCCGACAGCGTGGACTTCGGTGCGGGCTCGGCCATCCCCAGTTACCGGCCACTGGAGTTCCGTTGCCGCCCCCGTGGCCAGCCCGCGTTCATGCTCCGCCGGGACTCGGGGCAGGGCCGTGGCGCAGACCCCACGCGGGGTGGGGCCGTGTCGTTCCAAGCACAACTGGAGTGCGCCGACCCCCGGATGTACGTGCGTCCGCCCATCTGGGTGTACCGGACGACCGCCGGAACCTTCACCCTGCGCAACCGGGGCGACTACCCCGCACCGCTCGACATCCTGCTGGAGTTGCCCGCCAACTGGGCCGGGTCACCGAGTGGGGCCTACGTCCAGTTCGCCATCGGGGCCACGATGCTGCGGCTGCACGTGCCGCAGGTCAACAAGGTGCAGGTCATCCGCTACTCGGGCTCGCTCAAGGTGACCACGCTGGAGGTCGACAGCCACGAGGCCCTGCGCATGGACCTGCAGGAGTTCGTCGGTGACACGGTTCACCCCACTGTCCCGCCCGGGGTCAGCAACCTGACCATCAGCACGGCGTGGTCGACCGGTCCGTTCGGTGACAACACCCGGGTGATGTACAGCGAATCGTTCGCCTAGGCCATGGCCGACGAGATTCTGTATCTCTCGCCACTGCAGGCAGCCTCGCTGCGCCGTGACCGTGACAGCGCGGACGTGCCCTTCGGCGAGTGGAAGATGGCCAAGGGCGAGGAACACCTCATCGGTGGGCGCAGCACCGGCATGTGGACCGAGTTCGCCTCACTGCTTGAGTTCGACATCGACTGGGTCGACATCAAGGCGGTCAAGAAGGCCGAACTCCTGCTGTACACCGCTGCCGACCACGCCGGGTTCAAGACCACGGCCATCGACCCCTCCGACACCAACCTGCGGATGGCCTACAAGAAGACCGCATGGACCGAGGCCGGTGGTGACGAGGAGGGCTGGGAAACCGAGACGGGCGACAACATCAACGGCATCGCCACCGACGAGAACTACAAGGTCTACGCATGGCTGTCGTCGACCGCCGGACGCGAGAACGTGGTGCCGGTCCTGCCCATCGTCAAGGCATGGGCACCGGCGTCGGTCCTCGTCAACAATGCCGCCGGTCTGAACAAGCCCAACCACGGCGTGGTCATGCTGCAGGCAGGCGAGGCCGGGGCCAACCGTGACTGGGTGGTCGGCAGCAACAACCATGTGAACACGGGGTACCACCCCGTCCTTCGCCTCACCATCGAGCGCAAGGGTGGGCCGGGCCAGACCGTCCTCATCGGCCCGGTGGGGGATATCGCCGAGAGCCCCGACAACATGTTCAGCGCCGAGTACGAGCCCGGTCGTGCTGGCAACAAGATGACCAAGTACACGGTCGAGGTGCGCCAGACCGCAGGAGGGACGAACGTATGGCCCGGCGGGACCGACCTGACACCGGACGCCAACGAGGTGACGGCGGGCATCTTCGAAGTGCCCATCCCGGGCAGCCTCCAGAAGGGCGTGTCGTACATCTGGCGAGCCCGAGTCAAGAACAACGCGGGCGAGTGGACGCCGATGACCGCGTACGAGGCACTGCGCCTGACGACGGTCAGCCCGACCGTCTCCAACCCGCTACCGAGCAACGCCCCTCGCGCATCGCTCAACGGCGTCTACTTTCAAGTCTCGTACCGCGACTCCAACCCCCGGGCGGCAAGTTCGATGGAGGTCCAAGTCAGGGACCGAACCGTCCCGAGCGACCCGACATGGGACGCCGGGACGATGTACTGGGATTCAGGCCGCGTCATCATCCCGGCGAGTTCCCCGGTCACCGTGTCGGGCGGCGACTACCTGCAGACCCTGCGGACCCTGTACCGGGGTTCACGCCTGACCCTCGGGGTCGGTGGTGGTCCAGCAGGCGAAGGTAGGTACTCGTACCGCATCCGTGCGGTCAACTCCTCGGGTGGGGTGAGCGCGTGGGTGTACGGCGACTTCACCATCACCGCGCCGTACGACCCGGACCCGGGCGTCCTCGACTTCATGACCGGCTACGGTCGCAAGCGCGACCGCTGGCGCATCGTCGTGCGCAACATGAAGAACAGCGCCGGTGTGGCCTACGCCGACCGGCGACCGGGCACGGTGGTGGCAACGCTGTCCGATGCGGGCAACGCCGGGGCCAGCGAGTACTACAACGCCGCCGGTGAGTTCTTCTTCACGCTCCCGGTGACCCACCCACAAGCGTCGGTCATCGAGCCGTACCAGACCCACTGGGCGCTGGAGATGTACCGGGGTGAGGGCTGGCGCGAGATGACCGCCGGGCTCGTCACCGACTTCGACGCCACCGAGGACGAGGTGGTCTTCTACGGGACCGACTACCTCGGCCTGCTGATGCTGTCGCAGGAGGAGCGGTACGACCCACAGAACGCCGACCTGCCCACGACCAAGGGTGGTGGCAAGTACGTCCAGCAGACCATCAAGCAGATTGTGGCCGACCAGTTGGCGAGGGCCAAAGCCACGGCCAACAGCCCGGTCGGGTTCATCGAGGTCGGCGACATCGTCGAGATGGACGCGGTGCTGGACCTGTACGCCTCGTTCAAGTCACGGCTGCCGTTCATCGCCGGGCTGTTGGAGTCACACCGGGCAGGCACCGGCAAGCGCACCCGCATCATCTGCGAGAAGGGTGCCGACGGCATCTATCGCTGGCGGGTCATCGAGCCACTGGCCCCGGCTCGTGACAACCTGCGCATGGAGTACGGCGGGCTCATCCAAGGGTTCCGCACCGTGCCCTTCGGTGACTTCGGCACCAGCCTCAACGCCATCGGGCGAACGGCCACCGGGGCCAAGACCTTCTACCACAAGGAGCCCGCCCCGGGCATCGCGCCGTCCACGTGGGGCGCGTTCCCGCAGTCGGTCGTGTATCAGGACTTGGCCGACCTCAACGACCTCCGGCGGCGGGCACGGCAGCAGGCCATGTCCATCTCCAAGGTGGGCAAGCAGTTGGCCATCGGCATCCGGGTCGGCTCACTCGATGTCAAGGATGGCTGGAACATCACCGACGACATTCCCATCGTCATCAAGCGGGGCGTCGTCGACACCACCCGCTGGGGCTCCCACTACTGGACCATCTGGGGCTGGACGTGGTCGTCCTATCCCGATGGCCACACCGACCTCGACCTGTCCATCTCCCCACGGCAGGACACCGTCCCGCCCAACCCCGACCTGCTCCCGTCCATCCCCATCCTTGACGACCCCGAGTGGGCCCTCGGCCATGGCCCGCCCGTCACGACGACGGGCGGCACCGGTCCCTGTCCCGCCGTTACCCACACGGTCACCGCCGCGCCGGGTGCGTCCATCGGCGGGCACATGCATTGGATGACCGGCAAGGTCAACCTGTGTTCGTCGGGCTACGCGCTGCGGGCTCGTGGGACGTGGACGGTCGTGGCGTCATCGACCTATCCATGGACCGAGTCGGGTGCGCTGGAACTCCAGTTGCAAGACCTCGACGGTGACGGTGGGTCGGGCGGCGTCGTCCTCCATCCCGGCTTCGCATGGGGCGTCGGTGGCACCGGCACGTTCGACAAGGTGTGGGGCTACAACGCAGGCAGCAACGTCCACGGGTGGGTGGACAACTCACAGATTGGCACCGGTGGCTGGGCGTACGCCGACCTGACCCACGCCCATCCATCGTGGGGCACACCGACCCAGTACCGACTCGCCCGCAACGGGCAGTGGGCACCGCAGTGCGACGGCGTGGTGACCGTCGAGTGGATGGCCATTCCGGGCACGCCGCCACCGACGCCGCCCACCACCACGGTCAACACGGACGCGACCCACACCTACATCGACGCCGACACGGGGGATATCTGGGAGTACGACCAGACGACCGCCGAGTGGGTGAACACCGGCGAGAACATCTACGGGCCACCGCTCACGCTCGCTGACCTGCCGCCCATCCCGCTCGACTACCTGTCCGACGTGAACACGTCGACCGTTCCGCCCACCAGTGGGCAGGCGCTGGTCTGGGACGGGAGCATCTGGAAGCCGGGCACCGTGGCTGCTGGTGGCGGCGGTGGTGGCGCAGCGTTCGCCGGGGCCAAGGTCTACCGGACCACGGTACAGACCACGAGCGGCATGACAGCGTTCGCGTACGACGCCGAGGAGTTCGACACCAGCGGCTTCCACGATGCGGCGAACCCGTCTCGACTGACCATCCCGGTGAGCGGCTACTACCTGCTCGTGGCCAACGCCTACCGTGCCAGCGCGGGCGCGTCCGATACGCAGTTCCGGGTGAACGGCACGACCAACATCCGTGGGACGTACAACCAGCCGGGCACGTCGCTCAACGGCCTTATCTCGACGGCCATCGCGTACCTGAATGCTGGCGACTATGTCGAGTTCACGACGGCATCGGCTGCCACATACGGCCACGCCTCCGACATCCGCCTGTTCCTGTCCTTCGCCATCACCCAACTCAGTGGCGGCGTGGCTGGTCCCGCCGGTCCGGCAGGGCCCGCTGGTCCGACAGGAACGCTGACGCAGGACGCCTTCATCGGCAACGGCATCCTGACGACGTTTGCCCTGACGGCAGCCCCACCCGGTGGCATCGCCGTGGTCACCATCAACGGTGTGCAGGCACTGCCTGCCGACTACGCCATCACCGGGTCATCGCTGGCCTTCGATGCACCACCGGCCAACCTCGCCGAGGTGCTGGTCACCTACGTGCAGGGGTCAGCCGGTGGTGGCGGTGGGTCCATCACCGTGTCCGACAGCCACGGCGTCAGCGTCGATGACGTGACCGAGATTCGGTTCGGTGCCCTGTATGTGTCCGACCTCGGTGGGGGCATCGTGTCCATCGACACGTTCATCGCCCTGACCTACCCGACGACGTGGCCGTGGTCGGTCAACGGGTTCAACGGTGTGTTCAACGCCCTCGGCCTGAACGCTGGTGCCGGGACGTACACCAACCCGCACCCGTCCAAGTACACGGCGACCCAGTCCACGGACCAAGACGGGGCACGCACGGCCAATAAGGCGACCGACCACCTGACCGAGGGGTCAGCCGGTTGCTCGCACACGCAGAGTGGTGCGAACCAGTGGTGGAAGGCGAACTTCGGGGCGGGCCGGACGTTCACGCTCACCCGGCTGGGCATCCTCGGGCGCAGTGGTGGCACCCATCCCGGGGCGTTCGTGGTGCAGGGCTCCAACGATGATGGGGCCACGGCATGGGTGGACCTGCTGTCCGTGCCCACGCCGGGCATCGCCGACAACCTGTGGTCGAGTTGGGCCGTCACGGGTGCGGCGGCATACCGCTACATCCGCATCCTCCAGACCGTGAGCAACTACCTTGTGCTGGGTGACGTTGAGATGTGGGGAACGCTGGCCTGATGGCTGACTACGCAAGCCGACTGACGAAGCACGCGCACTTGCTCGACCCTGATGGCACGCACCCCGGTGCTGGCGGCGGTGACAGTTCCTACCACCACACTCAGTCCACCGCGTCCACGACGTGGACCGTCAACCACATGCTGGGACGACACCCCGTCGTCTCCGTCCTCGACTCTGCCGGGTCACAGGTCGAGGTATCCGTGGCCCATGTGACCTTGGACCAGTTGGTCCTGACACTGTCCTACGCCGTGTCCGGTACGGCAGACTGCTCGTAGGAGGAAAGACATGGCGCGTTCGTTCCTGACCCCCATCGACCTCAACAAGTTGGAGTTGCTGAACCTGCGACTCCAGCAGTTGGCGTCGGACCCGGGCTCGCCGGTCACGGGGCAGACCTACTACAACACGGCGTCCGCCACCATCCGGTTCTGGAACGGGACGGCATGGCTGGACCTCGGTCGGCTCGACCAGTTGGCCGCACCGACTGCCCCTGTCTCGATGAACTCGCAGCGCATCACCAACGTGACCGACCCGTCCGGGGCACAGGATGCGGCCACCAAGAACTACGTCGACTCGTTCGCGCAGGGCCTGTCGTGGAAGGACAGCGTCCGGGTGGCGACCGCTGCGGCGGGCACGCTGGCGTCGTCCTTCGCCAACGGCCAGACGGTCGATGGCGTGGCCCTCGTCACGGGCAACCGCATCCTCATCAAGAACCAAGCAGCCGGTGCGGAGAACGGCATCTACATCGTGGCGGCTTCGGGTGCGCCAGCCCGGGCGACTGATGCCGATACGGGGGCTGAACTGGTCGGTGCGGCGGTGTTCGTCGAGGAGGGCTCGACCCTTGCCGACACCCTGTGGGTCAACCAGACCAGCCCCATCACGCTTGGCACCACGGCTCTGACCTTCGCCCAGATTGGGGCGGGAACTTCCTACACCGCTGGTGCGGGCATCTCCGTCGCGGGCAACGTCATCAGCATCGAGAACGGCGGCGTCCTGCTGCCGACCCACGGTGGCACGGGCGCGGCCTCGCTCACCGACCACGGCGTGCTGGTCGGCTCGGGCACGGCAGCCGTCGATGCGCTGGCTGTTGGTGCCACGGGCACCGTCCTGCGAGGCGCGACCGGCGCTGACCCGGCGTTCGGTGCGGTCAACCTCACGACCGACGTGACCGGTACGCTGCCGGTCGGCAATGGTGGTACCGGTGGGGCCACGGTCGGTGCGAGCAAGACGGCGCTCGGGTTCATGGGGCGCTACGCGCAGGACTACGGCGACGGTGCGGCGCTGGCGTACACCATCACCCACAGCCTGAACTCGCTCGACGTGGTGGTGCAGGTGTACCGCAAGTCGGACGGTGTCGAGGTCGAGGTCGATGTGACCCGGGCCAGCGTCAACACGGTGAGCATCGCCCACGCGGTTGCGCCCACGTCGAACCAGTACCGCGTCGTGGTGATGGGCTGATGCCTCGACCCCAACTCGGAACCGTCGGCACATCACCGACCACCCTCACTGTCGGTGATGTGGCGGCAATCGGGTCAGCGGGTGTCAGCGCGGCACTCGCTGACCATCGGCATGCCGTGCCTGCTGGCTTCACGCCAGAGCAGGTCAGCCAGCCGAACGGAATCTCGGGCCTCGACCAGCACGTTGTCCAAGCCAAGATTGCTGGCGATGCCCAGTACCGCTTCTGGTCTGGACTCGATAGCAGCGACAGGGCACGCATCAGGTTCGGGGCAGGTGGGACCAATGCCCAAGATGTCTCGCTCTACCGGGACTCGTCCCGGTCGGTGACGCTGGAGGGCGTGGGCGGGAGCGGTCCGCTGTTCGTCGTTGCTCGCCCCGTCGGGGTGGCTTCCCTGACCCAGCACGTCGGCGTCAAGGTCGTAGGGGATGCGAACTATCGCCTCGCCCTCGCCCTCGACAACCTCGACAACCCGCAGTTGTACATGCGCCGGGGCACGGCGGGAACCGTTCGCCTCACCTCCGACCAAGACGAGCGGATGGTCGTCACTGGCGACTCGGCCAGCGCCCGCTTCGGGGTCGCTGCCAACTCGGCGGCTGCCGTCTTCTCGCTGTTCGCCATGGTCACTGGCGACAACCAGCCACGAGCATCGTTGGGCCTCGATGCGTCGGGGTATGGCAGGCTGATGCTTGGCCCCGGTGGCACGACGGCACAGGACATCGTGGTGTCCCGTGACTCGGCTGGGTCAGTCAGGTTCTCCAGCGGTGGTGCTGCTGCGTCGTCGTCTATCACCGTCGAGTCCACCGCCGGGCAGTCGTCGTACGTCGGGCTGATGGTGGCCGGTGACACCGGTCTGCGCACCATCCTGCGCGGTGACGCGACCGGCAGCGCCATCTGGTTCGGCCCCGGCAATGCCGGTCAGGATGTGGTCCTCTCGCGGACTGCGGCGAACGAGTTGTCCCTCGCGTCGGGCGACTCGTTCAACATCGTCGGTGGTGGTGCGTCCTACAAGTACGCCAGTACGCAGGTCGTCGGCTCACGCAAGACTGGCTGGGCTGCGGCCACCGGGACCGCCACCCGGACCACGTTCGTGACCTCGTCGGTGACCCTGCCCCTGCTGGCCGAGCGGGTGAAGGCGCTCATCGACGACCTCATCGCCCACGGATTGATTGGAGCGTGATGGAACTACAGGCTGACCTGACCACGGTGCTGGCAATGCTCGGGGAACGCGTCGTCGAGAACGCCCTGTTGCACGCACGAGTAGCGGAGTTGGAGGCCGAGAACGAGCGGCTGCGGGCCACGCTGGAGTTCGACCGGAACGGTGCGAGCAAGCGCGAGGTCGTACCGACATGACCCAGACACCCAAGCGTCGACCCAAGCCCGTCACGCAGCGTGATAACACCACGCTCCAAAACGCAAACTGCCGGATGGCCAGCATCTCGACCGGCGTTGACTTCCACACGGTGGGGGCAAGGACCAGCACCGCCGGGAAGATGCGCTCGTTCACCACCGACCAGTCCGGTGGCACCGGGAGCGACGATGCCAAGGAAGCGTGGCAGCGTGGTTTCAAGCAGAGCCTCGTCATCAAGGACGGCGGCTCATGGGCCAGCGTCATGGTCGCCTTGCGTGAGGGGCGTGGAGTCAACCTCGACGTGTGGCATGCGCTGCTGTTCTCCGGCTGCATCTCGGGCGGTGGCAGGTACGGCCACAACATCTACGTCCACCCGGACTTCGACGGCAGCAAGTGGCTGGTGTCCGACCCGTGGTGTCTACCGGCCAAGTGGGTGCGCATCAGCGAGGCCGAGTTGCGCAAGGCAGCCGAGGACTGGGGTCGACGGGTGCGTGAGCAGACCGGCATGCGCGAGCCGACCGTCACCCTGCTGCGTGTCGCAGCCCGCCTGCTCATGCGCCTGTACCAGCCGGGTCGAGAAATGCCGGTCAGCGAGGACACCGTCGACGACCCCGAGGACACCGGCGGGTACCTGCCCATCATGTTCACCACCACCAACCGCCAGCCACTGGCGACATCGGGAGGGACCGACGACGTGGGACCAACCTTCAAGCCGACCAGTGCAGCCATCGGCAAGGCGACGGTGACGGCGGATGTGAGCATCATCGCCTGCTCCGACGGGGAGTTCCACGACACCACCGTCGGGCTCGTCCGCAACGTCTACGAGTTGGTGACCATCACCGACGGCAAGTACAAGGGCGACCCGGCCTACCTCGTGGTCATCCCGGGCAGTGAGGAGGCGGGCCTGCTGCTGGCAGCGGCTGCCAACTACGCGCCCAACCCACCGACCACGGGCGACACCGCCGCTCGTGACGAGGAGTGGCGCGAGTGGCTGCTCGCTGGGTCACCCGGCTCCGCCACCTGATGCCGCACCTCACGCCCAAGTCTGCGGCGCAGTTCGCGCTCATCGCCATCTGTCTGGTGCTGGTGGGCGCAATCCTGACGCCGGGGCAGGTGGGCGTGAACGAGCGAGGCGCAGTCCTCGCTGCGATTGCAACGGTTCTGTTCGCCATCGCGTGGCGTGGTAGCAAGGAGGAAGTCTGATGGGTGCATACGCTATCCGAGCCGGATGGTTCGGCTGGGCTGGAGGCGGGGTCGCCTCCGAGAAGTCCGGGTCCGCCCCGGCTGGCGCAGTGGTGGCCAACTTCACCTATGCGAGGGCGCTCCGTGCTGCACCGCAGCCCAGCGCCGGACAGTTCACGGCCACGGTCAATGGCGTGGCCCGAAGCATCGCGTCGGTCGCGACCGCCGGGAGCATCCTCTCGGTCACGTTGACCGCACCGAACCTGACCGCCGGTCAGACGGTCGTCGTCACCTACACCCCGGGTGCCCCGGGCACTGGTCGACTGGCCTACAACGACGGGCAGGAACTGTCCGGCGGGCAGGTCGGGGTGGTTAGCGTCTAGGAGGACGCCATGCCTTGGAAGACGAAGAAGGCCAGTGGTGAGGGCTACGACATCGTGAAGTCCGACACTGGCAAGAAGGTCGGTCACTCCGACACCAAGGCCAAGGCCGATGCGAGCGTCAAGGCTCGTTACGCCAACAGCAAGGACACGAAGAAGAAGAAGTAGGAGGGCGTCATGTCCACCACACCCGAAGGCAGCACCACCCAGCAGTCCCAGCCGGTCACCTCCCGGCGTGGCGCGGAGCCTGCCGAGGAACTGACCGAGCAGGAGGCTGCCGACATCCGCGAGGCCGAGTTGGCCGAGACGATGGAGGCCCGCGAGGCCCGCGAGGAGGAGGCCAAGGCCGAGCGTGAGGCGATGGCCGAGCGTGCCGTCGGCCACATCGGGCAGCCGTCCGAGCAGGCCCAGAACGCGCTCGACCCCAACCGCAAGGACGCGCCTCCGGCGGAGCCGGACGTGCCGGACCCGAGCGAGACGGGCGGCAACGCTCGTTCGCAGCAGGCTCGTGACGAGGCCGAGGCCCGGCAGCAGTCGAAGCGGTCCGAGCAGGGCAAGCAGCCCACCCCCAAGTCGAAGTCCTAGCCGGGGCTGCACCCCGGACATGCCGAGAGCCCGGACCTGCCGGGGGAACAGGTTCGGGCTCTCGTCGCGCCTAGTGTACGAGTCGCGAGTTTGTGGCGTCAGCCCACGCTGCAGCCTGTAGCGTCTGCTCAGGTGGGTGGAAGTGCATGCTCACGCCCATCGGGAAGTACACCGGGCGGACCGACTTGATGCAGTCACAGGTCATGGCATCCATCACCGCGATGAGGAAGTCGGCATCTGGCAGCGGGCCCCACACCATGCCCTCACCGTGGCACAGGACGTAGCCATCGGGCTCACGCTCCTCGTCCATCACGCACCCACCCTCCTGACCAGCACCACCTTGCCGTGGGTCTTGCACTTGCCCGTCGTGTAGCGTGCGTCGAACGTCGTGTGCGGGTCGGGTCGGACGGCGGCGCTGCATTCAGGCTTCATGCACTCCCAAGGGCTAGTCGTCCGCGCCTTCGCCGGGCTGTCCATGCGTCCTCCTCGTGCCGACGATGACCGGCTGGTCATCCAGTTCCAGATACGCCCGGGCCCAACGGACGGCACGGTCGTGGCCTGTATCGCGCATGCCCTTGCTGTCCTTGACGATGGCCCACGCCATCGAGGTGGTGCAGTAGTCGCAGTCCGTCTCCGGCTTCTTGTGGCGGCACATGTTCACCACGTGATGGCCCCACTCTGCCGGTCACGCAGCAGGGAGTCCACCTTGGGGTTGGCGTACGCCCACTTGGCGTAGGTCAGCAGGCCACGGAAGGACATGATGAGGTCACGGTCGACGCGCACCTCTTCGAACGCCCAGCCATTGGGCCGGAGGTGGAGGATGCCGATGCGGCTGGCATCGTGGAGTTGTGCGGTCAACACCGTGTCGACCACGTCGTTCTCCCCGATGAACTCACCGAGGGCATACGCGCAGCACTGCAGGCAATGCTCCGGGTAGGTGTTCTTCCCCGACTTGATGTCGACCACGCCGATGTGGCCGGACTTGAACTTCCCAAACAGGTCGAACGACCCGGCGTAGCCGAGCGTGAGGTTGAAGACCTGTCGCTCGACGGCCAGAATCTCAAAGCCGCTGACCGTCAGCCAGTCTTCGAACTGGCGCAGGAACAGGGCGATGTCGGCGGGTGCCGAGCCTGCCTTCACCCCGTCGGTGGCCGCAGCGTGGATGCGCTTGCCGAGGTTGGCCGCACGGTCGCGCTCCTCGGTCGACGCCTTGCGCAGCCACGTCTTGGCTGCCTGCCGGACATCGTCGTCGTCCCGGTCGACGATGCGGTTGAGGTCACCGAGTTGGTCGACCGCCCGGTTGACCACCTGCGTGACCGTCCACTGCAGGAGGGGGAAGGGCACCCCGGCCATGCGCCGGATGGTGGTGACCGACGGGTACTCGATGCCGTTCCACGTGTAGAACCGCAGCCCGTCCTCGCTGGTCCGTGCGTTGCGTGGTTCGAACAGGGGCTGGGCCTCGACCGTCACTTCTTCCATGCCAGACGGGCGACCTCGACGCACACGATGACCAGTGCGGCCATGAAGAACAGGACGTACGGGAAGGGGGCGGTGCTTCCGGTCACGGCGATGACCAGCAGGGCGAACAGGAGGCGGAGCGTGAGCCGGGCGTCGGTCCCGGTGAGGTCGTGCGTTGCCCGCACGATGGTCACCGACATCGGTGGCGTGGTCTGCTCTGCTTCCAGCGGGTTGGTAGCCATGGTTCTCCTCGGGATACAGGTAGGGCCCGACCACAGTGTGGCCGGGCCCTGATGTACTACTCGGTGTCGGTGGGCGGAAGGGTAGGCTGGGCCGGAGTCGGCGTCGGCACGACAGGAGTCGGCGTCGGCTCGACCGGCGGGATGGTCGGCGTCGGGGTCGGCGTGACCGGGCACGCCTCGATGGTGAAGTTGACCTCGGCGGTCACCTGCTCACCGGCGATGCGCCCGTAGGCGATGTACTCACCGACAGCCAGCGGGTACACGCCATCCACGTCGATGACGAGGTCACCGGGTGTGATGAACACGTCATCCACGTTGGCGAAGGCGAAGTTGCTGACCGTCAGCGTGCCACCACAGGCCAGCGTGAACACCGGCAGGCTGAACTGACCACCCGGGGGCGGCGTCGGCGTAGCGGTGGGCGCAGGCGTGGGTGTAGGGGCAGGCGTGGGTGTAGGGGCCGGGGTTGGCGTAGGCTCCGGTGTCGGAGTCGGCTCCGGCGTCGGTGTTGCCGTGGGGGCAGGCGTCGGCGTCGGCGTCGGCTCCGGGTTGGCCGCATCCTCGCAGTCCTGTGCCGTCTGCTCACCCGGCAGCAGGAAGTCCTGCTCGTGGCCAGCCAGTGGGCTGTTCCCCGGGTTGTCCGACAGGTGTGGGGTGTACCCGCTGTTCTCGTCGACGGTGATGGCGACGAAGGGATTGCCCTCGGATGAGGTCGAGTGACAGATGGTGACCTTGGCATTGGCCGCAGCCACCGGCACCACGATGCCAGCGAGGATGAGGCTGACGAGTGCCAGCCCGGCGGTGAGTCTCTTCACGTGGTCATGCTCCTGAGTAGGTGATGGTGACCCCAACGGATGCGGGGTCGTCGGCGTACTTCTTGTTGGCCACGAGGTGGACAACCTGCGCGTCGTCGTTCCACACACCGGCGTCGGTGGTGGCGTCGAGAACGGCACGCACCAACTTGTCGAGGTCGGGCGGGCGTTCGACCCACATCGGTGCGTTCTCACGCAACTCGGGCTGGGTCCGCTTGCTGTTGGGTGGGAGGTAGTGGGTGGACGGACGACGCAGGGCGAACTCGATGCGCACTGCATAGCGCACGTCCTTGGGCATGCTGTCGACCGGCACATACCGCTTGATGTACGCGGCCATCTGCGCCCGCCATTCGGCGAGGTGCTGCTTGTTCGATGCGACCACCGAAGGGAACCGGGCGTGCTTCCCTTGGATGGCACGCATCGAGCCTTGAGGTACGGCGTCGCCCGGGACGAACACCGTCATGGTCACTGGTCGATGCGCGAGTCAGCGAGGAACTTCTCGATGTCCTCCAACCGGTAGCGCCGGAGCCTGCCCGCCATGTTGTAGTAGGGCAGCCGGGCCGGTGGGATGGTGCGCAGGTGGTTGATGTGGACACCCAGCATGTCCGCCGTCTGTTGCGACGACAGCCACTGGATTGCGGGCACCTCCGCCTGTGGTCGGCGAGGCGCAGTGGTGGACGGGGTGGTCATGGGACTCCTTGTGGTTGATGGGATGGCATGTGGGAGTATAGATGGTGTGACAGGGTTGTGACACAGCAATGTGTTGCGCCCACACCTAGTGTGAGGGTGGGTCGAGGGCTACGTAGAGCGCGACGAGCAACCAGCCCAGCCCATAGAGGGCGAACAGGATGAGGACGGCGAGCATCGCCGCGCCGATGGGAGGGTCGTCATTGCTCACGCCTGATTGTCACTCGCACCAGCCCGGCTGATGTGGGTGCAAGTGCAGCGAACGAGCCAGTGTCGAGGTCGATGATGCGCTCACGCTTCTCGCCCTTGTAGCACTGGCACCAGTCGGACAAGGTGACCCGGACGCAGGCGTCGGAGGTGCAGACCTGCACCACCTGCCCGCGCCAGTGCTTGCCGAGTAGACTGCGCAGACGTGGTCCGGCGGCTGCCCCTCCCGGGACGTAGTCGTACCACGACGCCCGGCCTGTGAGCGTGCCGTCAGGCCGGGCCTCTGTATGGGCAAGCGGTGCTGGCTGGACGCGGGGCGGGGCCTCCTCTGGGGTGGGAAGCCCAAGCCCGCTCGCCAGCACCGTGAGCCCGATGATGAGGGCGGTCATGACGCACCGTCCGGTGCTGTCGCCTCTGGGGTGAGGGCGGTGACGTAGCGGCAGATGGCGCACTTCTTCTGCTTGTCGCCGTAGTAGTTGAAGCGGTGCTTGCAGTCCGGCTCCGGTGCTGTCGCCTCTGGGGTGAGGGCGGGCAGCGGCTTCGCACCCGTCAGAGCGGGGCCGGGATGTACCGGACCGCTGCCCGCATGGTGTGTGCAAGGTTCGGTTCCGCCGCGCTCTACACATAGACCCGGCGCTGTCGCCTCTGGGGTGAGGGCGCGGGGCTGGTCGATGGTAGCGAGGGCGGCGCGGAGAGCGTCGATTAGATGTGGCAGGGTTTCGCCTTCGGTGTCCCAGAAATCCACGACCGCATCCGCCGCCGCTCGCAGCCCACCGAGGTCGGCGGTCCGGTCCGGTGCTGTCGCCTCTGGGGTGAGGGCGGCGACATGAACGACTCCCGGCTTGACTTCAATCCAGTCGCCAGTCTCGGTATCGAGGAACGCCCATCGGCCGGGGGCCACGTCCAGCCTACCGGGGTCGGCGGTCCGGGCGTCCTCGGGCTGGGTGGAGTGGTCATGCGACTCGGAACGCCCGCACTTCGGACACCAGAACGGCTCCGGTGCTGTCGCCTCTGGGATGTGGGCGGCGACATAGGCATCGGCGGATGCTTCGACTTCGGACCGGAGCGCGTTGAACGACCGCGACTCGTCGTCGCCATAGGCGTACCAGCCTGCAAGCCACGCCTCTCGCAGCCCACCGGGGTCGGCGGTCCGGGCTTCTGCCGCGAGCGCCCGCGCTTGCCAGTACGAGATGCTGTCGCTCCCCGCCTCTCGCAGTCCGTCAGAGGGGGCGGCGGTCCGGTCAGTCATCGCTGCCACCACCGGGGCATGCAGCCACGTACCGCAGGTACTCGGCCTCGATGGGTGAGGGGAACGGGATGTCCGACTGGGCCTTCTCGACGAGGGCCGAGTACATGACCGGGTCGATGTCCTTGATGGCCTCGGCTGCCTCCAGATACTTGAACGCCGAGTTGTCCTGTGCCTGACGCTTGCGCTCACGGTCGAGCAGTGCGTCGAGCAGGGGGTACGCTGACGTAGCCGCCACGTCGGCTTCGTCTTGGTCGTCGTGCATGCGGCTGGGCTCAGGGGCGGTGGCAGCCTCGGCTGAGGTGGCGGCATCGACCTCTGCCTTCACCACCTTGGGCAGTCCTTGGCCTCGGCCTCGGGCTGTGAGGTGGATGTTGACGGGTTCCTTGGCCGCACCCTTCTCCTTGAAGTCGACCTTGCCTTCCTTGTGCAGCGAGTGCAGCACGTGGACGATGTCGTGGTCGGTATCGGCCCGGCCCAGCACGCGCCGGAGTTCGGTCACGCTGTCCATGTCGAGGGCATCGAGCGTCCACAGGATGCGCTGCTTGAGCGTGCCTGCCCGGCCTTCGCCATTGGCCGCACGGAGGCGGGGCAGTTCGGCGACGATGTACTGGATGGTGCGGACCGGGAGGCCGAGCATGTCGCCCAGTTCCTTGTAGTCCACGAGCGGGAAGCGTGTCTTGTAGGCGATGACCCGGGCTTCTAGGTCCGGCGTCACCTTGATGTAGCCACGGGATGCTCCCTCTTCTACGGGCGCAGCCCTGTCGGGCAGTCCGATGTTCACGTCGTTCTCCTCTGTCATGAGCGGATGGATGTGGGTGGTCGGTCAGCCCGGCCAGAGCCAGAAGACGAGCAGCCCGAGGGCCACCCAGAACGCGATGCCGATGACGACCCAGCCCAAGACGCCGGGCCCACTCCGTTCACGGTGGGCCTGCATCCGGTAGTACTCGGGCGTCGGCTTGACGTGCATGAGCGGGGCCTGATGCAGGTGGGGCGTAGCCTTGGGCCCACTGCTGACGGTGACCCGGGTCGGGGGCTTGGGCTCGGGCGCAGTCATGCCCCGGCCTCGGCCCGCATCGCCTCGATGTCGGGCAGGAAGATGGACAGGTAGTCGTCGTCGCTGATGAGGTCACGCGGGTCGACGACGACCTCGCTCTCGCCACGCCCGACGAGGTAGGCGAGGATGTCCTCGCGCCGGACCCAGCGGGTGAGGACGTAGCCGCCGAGGTCGATGACCCCACGCAGCCCGCCCGTCTTGGCGAACTTGTTGGCCACCTTCCAGTCGGTCGACCATGCGATGCCCGGTGCCTGCTTGGGGTCACCGACCTGCCCACGGTAGACCTTGACCCACTCGCCATCGGTGGCGATGTCGAGCAGGGTCATGCCCTTGGGGGAGTCGAAGATGGTGGCCTCATCGGCCAGCCACGCCCGCTTCCACAGTTGGAGGAAGCGAGGGTCGGTGTCGTCCGGGTCGGAGCCACGCCACAGGTCGGGCAGGTTCTCCATCAGGTACTCGTTCGACAGGTGCCCATGGTCGACCGCCCAGACCACGAAGTCGAGGCGGGCGAACGAGCCGACGAAGCCGACGGCATCGGTGGCGTCGAGGCCACGTTCGACCCACGCCTTGCTGCGCTCACCGCTGGTGATGTCACCGGCGATGACGACGGCGCTGATGTACGGGATGCCCTGCTTGCGGGCAAGGTCGGCAGCCAGCGTCTGGCGTGCGACCTCCTCCTCCATCGTCGGCATCCGGTCGATGTCCGGGTTCTGGATGAGGAATGTGGTCATGTCCATGAGAGTTGTTCTCCTCGTGTGTGATGCGATGTTGGTGCCTAGTGTATCAGGCTGGTGTCCCAAGGATGAGCGATGCCCACGCCAGCACGATGGCGATGGCGAAGGCACCACGGTTCTTCACGACGAGCGGTCGGTCCACCCAGTAGATGAGCCCGGCCAGTCCGGCGATGGCGACGGTGATGGTGAAGGCGTTCACCGCACCACCGTCCCGCCGAGGGCTTCGATGAGGGCGATGCGCTCGGCCCCGTCGAGGCTGACCTCGATGCTCGTCTCGGCATCGAGGATGGACAGCGTGGTCTTGCCACGCAGGTTGGTTTCGACCTCGACCTTGCAGTCACGCATGCGGTCGGTGCCCGTCATCCGATTGATGCGGACGAGGGACACGAGGGTGGTGCGAACGGCGGTCACTTGACTCCTCGCTTTCGGGCGATGACTTCCTTGAGCAGGCGCTCTTCGGGGTGGGACATGCCATCGAGATGGCTGAGCAGGTACTGGGCTGCGTTCGCGGCCTTCTCCTCGATGCCGGTGATGCGATGGAACTCACGCGCACCGACGATGGTGTCGATGGCCTGTGCCATGGCGATGCGTGCGTCGTACGGGGTGCAGACGAAGGGGTTCGTCCACCCGTACCGGCGGTTGCGGTTGCGGTGGGTCCGCTCGTCGATGTCAGCGTGCCGGTCGCACCGCTTCTCCTTGTTAGATGCCGACCGTCTTGGTCGCCAGTTCGTAGCAGCCACGCAGGTAGCCGCCGTTGACCGGGATGAAGCCGCACTGGCTGGCGGCGGCGATGTTGTGCTTCTCCTCACGGCTGAGGTCTTGGTAGGCGATGGCGTGCGGCGCGAGCAGCACGGTGGCGGTGGTGATGAACGACATGGCTTGGTTCTCCTCGTGATGTGTGGGGTCTACGTTTGGTTTCGGTTCAGTCGAGGGTCGATACGGCACCTCGTGCGAAGGCGGCACCGAGTGTGTCCAACTCGGGCCACAGGATGCGCTGGCCCGGACACGGCCAGTGGTAGGTCGCCACCTCAGGGAGTGGGGCGAACGCATGAGGGAACAGGTCAGCCTGTCGGCTGGCATGGTCGGCAGCGAGGTCATGCACCCACGGTGCGTCGACCCAGTGGTCGACCACGTGTGGGCTTGCGACCACCTGCGCCCCGAACGTGGGCCGGGTCATCGCCGTGCCCCCTTCGCCGCCACCGCACTGGCCGTAGCCAGCACGGTGCCGAGCGTCTTGCCGAAGTCCACGGCCAGTCGGTTCCAGTCACCGCTGAACGGGACCACGTAGTCCTTGCCGTACATCGGCACCTGCGCATCGTTGGGGGCGATGGCCACCGACACGACGTGCGTGCCCTGCAGGCGCATGTTGATGACGGTGTCGCGGACGTTGATGCCACGCACGTCGAGCGAGTCACGCTTGCCACTGCCCTCGGGGTACATGGCATTCATGTCGACCCGGACCTGCGTCCGCAGGTCGGCTGGCATCCACGACGGCGAGCCGTCGCTGATGATGAACACGAGGTCGACCTCGTCGTTGCGGTGCTGCTTGCGGATGAGGTCACCCATCCAGCGCAGGACGTAGCCGTCACCGTTGCCACCCTGACAGGCGGCAGGCATGGCCGCGATGTTCTCCCGGCCTTTGCTGTCACGCATCACGTTCAGCACCTGCAGGTCGGTCGGACCACCGCTGTTGTGCAGCCACATGTTGAGCCGCACCGAGGGGTGTGACACGAACGCATCGGCCAGTACCTCGGCCACGTCACGAGCCTGCGTGATGCGGTTCGGGTTGAACGAGTCCCCGCCGGTCGACATCGACGACGAGCCATCGACCAGCACGTGGACGTTGACCTTGGTGGCACCCGGCAGCACGCGCTGTCGGAAGATGTCCATGCTGCCGTTGGTGCGCAGCCGGGTGACGCGGCGAGCGTCGACCCGGCCCGACTTGACCTGATGCTTCCAGTTCGTGGGGGCTACGGCTGCTCGCTGGAAGGCGAGCCTGACGGCGTGGGTCATCGCTGCTCCACGCTCGGCGTTGGTGGTCATGGTTCTGTCTCCTCGTGTGCTGATGTGTGGTGGATTGTATCAGACTAGGGCTGGTACCTCTCGCTGATGGGGCGCACGTCGATGCGTGCCGAGCCGTACTTGCCGAGGTCCACCCGGGCGAGGCGATTGACCTCACGCTGGATGGCACCGGCTGCCTCGGAGAGCGGGTTGTACCCGGTGTCCAGACCATGCAGGTCCGGCGTGATGTCGCCATCGGTGAAGTCATCGGGCTGGCGGTCGGGCGTATCGCCCACCACCGGTGCGTCGGTGCCCTGCGGGGCATCGCCACCCTCGGGGTGCGGCTCGTCCTCTCCATCCTGCTCGCCGCCCTTGCCATCACCGGGCTGGCCTGCCTCGTCGGTGTCGTCGTCGGCATCGCCGTCGCCATCACCCTCGCCGTCCTCACCCTCGTCCTCGTCGGACGTGGGGTCATCGGACCCGTCGCCATCGCCGTCCTCATCGGTCGGCTCCGACTCACCCTCGCCCTCACCCTCACCGGGCTCAGGCTCACCCTCACCGGGCTCGGGCTCACCGGGCTCGGGCTCGTCGCCGCCCGGCTCATCGGGCTGCGGCTCTGGCTCAGGCTCAGGCTCGTCGCGGTTCGGCTCACGCAGCCGGGTCAGTGCCTCTTCGATGTAGGCGATGAGGCGAACCGCATCGCCAGTCTCGACCTGCACGTAGCGGTCACGCCAGTCCTGCCACCACTTGCGCTCGGCACGTGTGGTCGCATCGACCGCCCACTTGGCGGTCCACGGATAGCGTGTCGCCCACAGGAAGAAGTCGACCCGGCTCTTGATGGGGCCACGTGCGTCCCACATCATCGGTCGGCCCTTCATGTTGGCCTTGCCTGCCACCCAGTCAAGCGTGGTCGGGAAGCAGTCGGCTGCCACCGGCAGGCGCTCGACCATGCGTGCTTCCAACCGCGCATCCTCGGCGATGTTCAGCACGTGGTAGGCGAGGCGGTCGAAGTTATGGGTGAGCACCCCATCGTCGCCACCGATGACGTCGCCGGGCTTGCCGAAGCGTGCCCGGAACTGCTCGCTGTGCGGGAACGTGTCGAGCGTGTGGCCAATCTCGTGGAGCGTGAGGCCAAGCATCACGGTGCATGCCTGCGCCACGGTCAGGCGGTCATCGAAGATGGGGTCGGCGGTGACCTTGATGAGTTTGGCACCCTCGCTGGTGCTGGCAGTCACGCCGGTGCCGAGTTCGACGCGGTACTTGGCACCGGTCTTGGGGTCACGCAGCGTGTCGACCACCGCCTGCACCGCATCGGTGGTGCGAGCGATGTGTTCGCGGGCACCATCGCTGTCGGCGTGCAGGGTGGTGTGGAACTGGCGGGCCTTGCCGAACCGCTCGGTGAAGATGGTGAGCATGACTGGTGGTTCTCCTCGTGATGTGGTGTGAACCGAGGCGGTACTAGACCGCCTCGTCCACGTTCTGGGTGTCGACCGGCAGCGTGGCGTTGCCGCCAGCCGGGAAGTACTGGTCGAGGATGATGCCGAGGGCCTTCATGTCCTCGGGGTCGAACTGTGCGTCGAACAGGCCGACCAGCACCTCGCGGAGGTCGGTGCCCGAATGGGCGTGGCGCGTGGCCGCATCGACCAGCATCCGGGTCGAGAGGCCGGTCCCGCTCGGGAACTGGACCATGTCCGTCTTGAGCGGGCGCTGCTGGTTGGCCATGCGCACCATGCGCTGGGCCGTGGGCTTGCCGATACCGGCGAGGCTCATGAGGATGTCGACCTCGACCGACTCGACCGGGTAGTCGAGTTTGATGCCGAGGCTGAACCGCTGGCGCACTGCGGCGTCGAACGGCACCGTGCCGACGTACTCCGCACCGACGTTGGCGGTGACGATGACGAGCATGCCCTTGGGCAGGCGCAGCGTGCCGTAGCCCGGCACGTAGACCTCACGCTGCCCGTCGAGCAGCGACAGCACCGCGTTGAGCGCGGCAGGTGACGCAGCCCGGTTGGCCTCGTCGAGCAGGACGATGACATCGCCCCGGCCATCGGCCAGTGCCTGACCGAACGGGGAGAGGACGTAGCGCGTGCCGTTGCCATCGAGGATGGTCTGGCCGAACCAATCGGCAGCCTCGGTGACCGCAACACCCTGCACCGTGATGAGGTCACGGCCAGCGGCCTTGGCGAACGACCGGACGAGCATCGTCTTGGCCGTGCCCGACGGACCGGTGATGAGGACCGCAGCGATGTCATCGCGCAGCCTTGCAGCCACGCCGTCGACCATGGTCCGGGTGTGCCGTGCCTCGACCGCGATGCCACCCGGCAGCGTGGTCATGTCGATGCCCTCGATGACCGAGTGCGTGACACCGGTGAGCGGAACGGTCGGATGCTGCGCGGCCATCGCAGCCAGTCGCTCACGCTCGGCCTGCGCCTCGGCATCGGCACGTGCCTTGGCAGCCTGCTCCTCGCGGAGCAGCGCCTCGATGCGTGCATCCTCGATGCGGTTGGCCTCGTCGAGCGCGGCCTGAGCCTGCGCACGGCGCTCGGCCTCGGCCTCGACCGCAGCCTGCTGGATGGCGCTGCTCGCCGCGACCGTGCCGGACACTGCCGCCAGCGGCGTGACCTGCTCGGTGCGGACCACCGGCGTGGCCGCAAGCAGCGGCGCGTTCTTGCCCGGCACGAAGCGCAGTTCCTTGGTGCGCCAGTACGTCTCGACCTTGCCGTACGTGCCGAGGAACTTGTTGACGTACGGGATGACCGGGTCGGCCTTGACTGCAGGCACCGCGTTCGGGTCGGCAGCCCACATGTTGTTCAGGAACAGGCGGTACTTGTCACCGTCCGTCTTGGCCAGCACCGTGCTGCCACGCTGGAGTTCAATCTCCCCGGCGGCGTCGCGGTAGATGACGGCGTGTGGGCCGTAGCCGATGGCCCGCCCGACCAGCGGGCGGGATGACCTCTTCCAGACGTGGCCGTCCTTGAGGTTGGTTGCGATGTTCGCCACCTGTGCGTTCTCCTCGTGTGGTGGGCCGTGATGAGCGGCCCTGTGTGGATGGATGATGGTAGCACCGTAGAGCGCACCGTGTGTGCCCTGACCCCTCGGGGACGCCCCCGTGTCGGTTGGGTCATGCCATTGCCGGTTCGGCAGGGTCAGGGCACAAGGCGGTGGGGTCTAGAGGCAGCGGAGGATGACGTAGCCCGCACCGAGCGGGTCGGACTTGGCCCGACGACCGAGGGCGACCCGGCAGTACAGGTGGTACCGCGTGTCCCAGCCCTCGGGGATGTCGGCGGCGTGGGTCACGTTCCGGTCACCCTTGGTGCGCAGGACCGTGACGGCCCTGCGACCGGTGTCGACCGACTTGCCGTCCTTGACGGTCAGCATGGTGAACGGCTCGTCCTCGACGACGTTGACCGTCCATGACCTGAGGATGCGGCGGCTCATCACGACGCCCAGTACGCTTCGCTGCGCGGCGATGCGGTGAACGACGTGCCCTGACAGCCGGGGCAGTCCATGTCGTGGGGCACGCCGTACGCCCCGAACTCGGCGGCAGGCTTGCCACCACGGACGGTGTGGACCGGCGTCGACTCGACCGGCGCGATGCGCTGGCGCAGGTCGCTGATGAGCGCCTCGGCCTCGGTCGCGGTCAGGTAGACCACGGCGCGGTCGCCGCACCCGTCCTCGACGAACAGGCGGACCCGCCCGTTCGGCGTGGTGTTGATGTTGAGGACACCCTCGTCCTCGGTGCGCATGGTCGTGGCCATGGTTCTCCTCGATGTGATGCCTAGCCTCATCAGGCCCCGCTCGGCAGGCGGGACGACCCCCGTGGGGGTTTCGGCTACGGACCGGCGACAGGGATGGCGACTAGTCCCACGGGTTCGTCTCGTCGGTCACGATGTCCGTGCCGATGTCGAGGATGCCGTGGGTGACGGTGCGCGGGTTCCAGACCCGGATGCACCAGCGGTTCTGGCGCAGGAACGGGACTTCGTCGCCGTTCGCCGCGACGACCCACCGGTCGTCCGGCTGGTCAGCGGCGTAGGCCGCACGGTAGTCCGCACGGTTCGCCCAGCGGTTGGCGAACGGCTGGACGTTGCTGGGGTAGATGAGCGCCATGGGGCGTTCTCCTCGGTGATGCGGTGACCTAGCCTCATCAGGCTCCGGGCGGTCAGGTCGGAACGACCCCTCTCGGGGTTTCGGCTCAGACGTTCATGGCATCGGCCAGAGCGATGCGAGCGGCGTTCACGGCGTTGAGCCGTGCGGTCAGCAGAGGGAGTTCCTGCAGGACGATGTCGCTGGCCGTGTCGCGGCCATTGAGGCGGTGGTTCTTGGCACGATGCTCCGTCTCCAGCATCCGGGTTCGGATGGCGACGGCCTGCGTGTTCAGGGCCTCGGCGACGGCGAACGCCTCGCTCTCGGTGTAGGCCGGGCGGACGGTTCGGATGGTTCGGATGGTGGCCATGGGTGGTTCTCCTAGGTTTCGCCCTCTGTGGGCTCATCAGGCCGGGTGATGCATCCCGGCGACCATCGGTGGTTCGGCCCACGCACCGGCTCCAGCAGGGTCGCTCCATCGGGATGGTGATGGTGTTCGTGCGGCTGGACCCCGGGGTGGGGGCTACTCGGAGCGGCCTTGCAATCGGCCTGCTCAGGGCTACTTCCCGGCTGGTGCCGGGGGCCTACTTGGAGCCCGCTTCATCTCAGCCTCTCGGCTGTCACGTTCCGGTCGTCGTTGCCGGTATCCGTGCTGGCGATGGTGCAGCGGCCCGTTCGGGTCTTTCGCTCTCATGGTCCGTCCGACCCCAGTGTCCGGCCCTGCGCCGTTGGACCGTTGGTTCGGTCGCCGTCAGCAGGTCGTCTTGCAGGGGAGTCTCGCGCTCGGCATCGGGTGGTTCCACTTAGGTCGTGGCCCCTGCCTCGTGTGCGCTCCGTTCGGTCTGGCTCAGTCACCTGTTGTCGACTCTCGCCCGGTTCTTTCATCGGCTCCGAGGAGCCTGTTCGCCGCGAGTTCGACCCCGTTTCCTCAACGCTCGGGGTGGCTGATGGCCGTAAGGTAGCACAGGTGGTGGGGGCAACGCAAGTGTGAGCGTGAGTGGTGGCAGGTGGGTGGGGTCATGGGTCGACCCATCGGGCCGCAAGTCCGGCCCGGCTGGCAGGTCGCCACGTTCGGCCCACGCTCAGGCCACGCTCACCTGCCTCCTCTCACCCGGCATGTCAGAGCCTGAGCCGCAGTGTGTGCTGGGTCTGGGTGCTGGGTGCCGTGCGTGCGGTCTATCTAGGGTGCCCCGGGGCGCGGCGTGGGTGGTGGGTGCCCCCCCGCAGCACGTTTGGTGAGGGCAAGACCCCTCTCCCCCCACGTTTCGCCGCGCTCCGTCGCGTTTGGGGGACATGGGCCCCCGGGTAGGGGTGGGGGGCTGGGCTGCAGGGTGTCAATCCGGTACGCCCGAGTCCGTGGAAAACCCCTCACGAAACCCAACAGCCCTAACCCCTCACGAAACCCCTCACATACCCCTCACAAGCACGAACGAAACCCCTCACGTGCGGAACGACGAAGGGTTTGCGCTAAACCCCTCACGGCCCCCCCCTATAGGGGGCCGAGGTGAGGGGTTTAGCGCATCAGTCGACCGGATGCAGGGGGTCCGGGGTGAAGTCCTCGGACTCGTCCGGCGGCACCAACCCAGCCGGGTCATTCGCCGGGCTCCAGCCCCTGCCGTAGTACCGCTTGGCGTTGCCACGGCCACCACTGGTGGTATCGCCGGTCTGGTCGGCCTTGCCGTCCTTGTACAGCCGGAGAAGGGCGGCACCGGCTGCCGCCGGGGTCAGTTCGGGGAAGAGGGCGCTGACCTCGGGGCCGGTGATGCCGCGACCACCGGCGTCGAGCAGGAGGTCGTAGACGGTGCGCTGCGTCTCGCCGGGCTGTGAGCGGCCAAGGGTGTCCGTCTCGCGCTGGTTGTCGGGAACGATGAGGCCACTGTGCTGGTCATAGCGCCACGGGCCACCACTCGGCTCACCACCGCGCGACTCGATGTTGTACGTCCCACGCAGCGGTCGACGCGTACGCAGGAAGCCAGTGTCGTCGTACTCGTCCTCGTCCTTCTTCTTGGCCTTCCACGTGAGCGTCGAGTCAGTCATCGCGTACGTGGCCCCCGAGCCGGACAGTTCCAGCCCGGTGTCGCCGTTCGCCGCCTTGCGCAGGTGGTGGACGACCGTGAACGACAGGAACGTGAACTCGGACAGCAGCGTGCGGCACCACCGCTTGACCTCGGCCATGTGCTTGGCGTCGTTCTCGTCGGCACCGGACGGCATGAAGTCACGGAGCGGGTCGAGGGTCAGCCACAGGTCGAGCGGGCCGGGCCGGGCACTGTACTCGGACTCGATGGCCGAGATGCGCTCGGCCATGAAGGCGTAGCCCTCCTTCGTGAACAGGAGCGGCTTGAGGAAGGCGGTCAGGAAGCGCCCCGTGGCGTCCATGCCCGGATGGGCGGCGTACAGCCGGTCCAGACGCTCACGCATGAGGTCACGCGAGCCCTCCTGCGTGACGTACCCGGCCACGCGGTGCCCGCGCTGGTCGGCGGCGTGGCCGAGGAAGTCGCCGCCCATGACCCATGCTGCCTGCATCTGCAGCGCCGCCAGCGACTTGCCGGACTTCGGGTGGCCACCGATGAGGTTCAGGCCGGATGACGTGACCAGACCGTCGAGCAGGTACGGGACCGGGCCCATCGCCCGGAGCCGGTCGGCGAGGACGTCACCACGTTCGAAGAACGGGGGCTCGACCGCCGCTGGCTCGGGGGAAACAGCGGCAGGAGCCCCTTGAGATGGTGCGCCGAACAGGGGCGTGGGGTCAACCGTGTTCGTACGCTCAGGACTCGCCTGTACGGTCGGCGAGTCCTGAGCGTACGCTCCCGTGTCAAGTGTCGTGGGCTCAACCGACGCTTCGTCGGACTGACTCGTGGGGTCAAGCAGCGACCCGGGCACGATGCCGCCGGGCAGCGGGACGTGGGCCGGTGGGCCGAGCCGGTCGACCATGTCCTTGGTCGCACGCCGGAAGTCACCGCGCAGTTCGGCCTGCGACTTGGGCTTGGTCCAGCGTGGGACCAGTTCGTCGCGCACTTTCTCGGCCATCTCAGCAATCGACAGCCCTTGGTTGTACAGATGTGCGGTGTAGCGCACGATGCTGTCGTACCGGCCACCCTCATGCACCGACTCGGGCAGGACGTACGGCTCACCTCCCGCTGCGTCCCAGTCCATCCCCTCAGGGGTCGGCACCGCACGCGGTGGCCGGTACGCAAGGACGCTCTCGGCCCACGACAGGGGCAGGTCGGCGATGGGCTCGTCCCACAGCACGCTGTACGCCTTGATGGACCCGTCCGGCTGCTTGACCTGCGAGCCCGGGCCGACCACGTAGCCCTGACCGTCGTCACCGTACGGCCAGCGAGCCACGACACGGCCCCACCACGGGCCGGAAGGGCGGGGAAGGGTGTCTGGCCACCGGAAGAACCAGTGCTGGCCGTTGGGAGAGGCGTGGATGCGCGTCTCGGGCAGTTGGCCGAGGGTCTGGGCCAGTTCGGCCATCCACGCCGGGTTGTCGCCGTCGACATCGAGGATGACGCAGCCCGGAGGGGGCAGCACGCCGTAGTTCAGGGTGCCCGGGTTGCGCAGGAACGTCTGCGGGTACGTCCGGGCCGTCTCCTCCCACCGCTTGCCCATGAGCGGGTCTTTCTTGTGGGTCTGGACCGGGATGATGGCGCACCCGATGGCGGCGAGGCCGAGGGCGGCGAGCATGGCCGGGTACTTGCTGGTGTCGTCCTGCTGGGCTCGGTTCTGTTCCAGCCGGGCGGTGGTCTGTTCGACGACATCGTCGACCACCTCCGCCTCTGCCGCGATATCGCGGACCGGGCGGAACTCATCCTCATCTGGCATGATGTACAGGAACTCCTCGGATGCGGAGCCGCGTGACGAGCGTCCTCTCGCAGGGACTACGCAGTCTACGCCGGTTCTGATATGGTCTGGAGTGTGGATGCGGGGTGGTGAACACGGTTCTCCTCGGCCCTGCAGCCAGAGCGTTGGGGTGATGTCCGACGCGCAAAGAGCCCCCTCACCTGCTGCGAAGCCGATGAGGGGGCTCTGCTGTACCCGCCTAGAAGGGCAGGTCGTCCTCGGCATCAGCCGGGACGAGGGTCGCCTGCACGGCCTCCGCGATGGGGGCCTCGGTGACCTCGACCGGGACGGTCGTGGCGACCGGCGAGCCCACGGGGGCACCGACCGGCTGGGCCGGAGGGCGCATGCCCTTGGGGAGAGCGGTCACGGACGTGACCTTGGGCCAACCGTCGGCGTCGTTGGTGACCTGCACCAGCGCCTTGCGACCGACCAGTTCCGGTGGCGTCAGAGCGAGCCACGCGTCACGATTGGTGCCGACCAGCGCCACGAGGACGCTGAACAGGTTGGACTTCTCGGAGGTGGGGTCGATGCCCGTGATGGACTCGACGTCCTCCTGCACCTCGTCGAGGTACCACGTCCAGCGGACGATATCGACGTCCTTGCCAGCGTTGCGGCCCTTGCGCGGGGTGATGACGTCGCGCTCGGCGCTGCGCACCGTGGCGACGTAGTTGCCGTCCTCGATGGTCGACCGAGGCTGGGCTTCGAACAGGCTCATGAGATGTAGTCTCCAGTGAGAGTAGGTAGTTGGGTGGACCCCTACGGGAAGTGACTAGAAGTGACTGATGTGGGTGGTTGTGTCCTCCTCTTCGGTCAGTAGGTGGGAGAACAATACCACATGCCAGCACAGCGCAAGCCGCCTGATGACTTGGCCGTCATCGTGCGGGACAAGACGCTCAAGGCGGTCAGTGAGGGCAAACTCAAGCCGACCCTCCAGCACGGCCTCATCGCCCAGTCCATGCTCGACAAGCGGGCGGAGCGGGCGGCTGACCGGCAACTGGCCATCCGGCTCGCGGCCATGATTGGTGGTGGGCGCACGCCTGATACCGTCATCGTCGATGTGACCCCAAGGGAGTTGACCGACGGTGTCAACGGCACGACAAGCGACGACGCGGGCGGTGCGTTCGACCCAGACGACCTCGCGCTCACGGAAGATTGACGAGACAGCCGATGCCGAAGCGGACGCACTGGCGACCATCCAAGCCATCGCCACGGGCACGATGGTCGACCTCCTCGCGGCGTCCCGTTGGAACATGGGCCTGTTCTGCGCCAAGGTGCTGGGCATCGACGCGCACGCGGGGCAGCAAGCCCTCTTCGACATGGCCATCGCCCGCACCGGTGACGGCTACTCGCCCGCCTACCTGACCCTCTGCACCGCCGCCGGGAACCGTGCGGGCAAGACCCTCGGGCTGTGCGTGGCGGTCATGCACCAGACCCTGTTCAAGATGGGCCTGCCACCTGCCGTGGCCGGTGACGACGACAGCGCCAACGCATGGGCCCGTGCGCCCTACGACTGGTACCACTTCGGCCTGTCGCAGGAGGTCAGCGAACTCCTGTTCTTGGAGATGGTGCGCATCCTCACGGGCGTGCATGAAGCCCAGAAGCGGGGCGGCTGTCCGCTCACGCAGGCCCTCGGCGAGGACGTGGCGGACTGGTCGCGGAAGGAGCGTGGCGAGTGGGCATGGTTCAAGTGGTCGCCGCTGCTGGGCGGGGCAGAGGTCCACTTCCGCACCACCGGCGAGAAGGCTCTCAGCACGCTGGGCCGGGACATGAACGGCTGGTCGTGGGACGAACCGGCCTTCGACCCCAACGTGATGTTCGTGTTCGACGAGGTGCTGAACCTGCGGCGCATGTCCACCGGCGGACAGGCGTTCCTCATCGCCACCAGCACCGAGGGCAGTGAGGCGTACCACGAACTGTGGAGCCGGGGTGACCCGCTCGCGCCGGACCGACAGCCCGACTACATGTCCATCCGCATGTCGACCCGCGACAACGTCGGGTACGGCATCAGCCAGCCCATGTTCGACCGGATGCTGCGCACCGTGCCCGCCGAGTTGGTGCCACAGAACATCGACGGCTACTTCATCGAGGCTCGCACCTCGTTCTTCGCCTCGTCCTCGGTCAACAAGGCGTTCGACACCGGGCGCGACCTCGACGAGTACGTGCCGTGGGAGGAGCGGCACCGCTACGCGCACGGGGTCGACCCGGCGTTGACCTACGACAGCACGTGGAGCATCGTGCTGGACATCACAGACCCCGAGCGTTGGGTCGGAGTGAGCGCACAGAAGCGGACCGGACGCCAGACAGCCGAGTCCATCGTCGGATTGGCCTCGGACCAGCACCACGAGTACCACCAAGGTGGGCTGTGCCAGTCAGGTATCGACGCTACGGGCTTCGGGGGCAAGGTCTTCGCCGACTTGCTGCGCTCCAGTGGGGTCATCGCCACGTCGGTCGAGTTCGGTGGCCGGTCGGTGACCAAGCAGCGCCTGCTGAACAACCTGCGAACGGCCCTCGACACCGGTCGACTGGTCCTTCCCCGCACTGGGACGTGGCTGGAACTGCGTCGCCAACTGCTGGCCTACAAGTTGGCCGACCGCAAACTCTCGACTGACGCGGTGATGGCCCTCGTGGTCGCAACGCGCATGGCGCTGCGGGCACAGTACGGCGCTGGTAAGCCCTTACCATTCGACTTCTTCCACCCCGCTGCCAGCACTCGGCCTATGCCGGGGGCCACGCGGGGTGTATCGTCCGTACCCGAGACGCCACGGCGATACGTGGACGACCGTGTCCTCCGTCTGGACACGCTCGCCACAGCGACCGTCGCGCGATATCCCCGGAGGTAGAGCGCAGAGGGGCCTCGTTGGCGGTCGTCGCACTCCCCATCGACGCAGCAGTCGACCTTGCTGCAGCCCAAGACGCCATGTCGGAGGAAGACCTCCACATCTTTCGGCGGATGCGTGGGCGACTCCTCCAGTCCGAGCAGGACATGGCCACCTTCCGGGCCCTGTGTGACCGCTTCGACAACCTGTACTACCCCGCAGGCTTCACGTCGGGTGGCGCATCACACTGGAGCGAACACGAGAGCGCCCAGTTGCCCGGTCGCAGCCACGTCTCGGTCAACATCTACCCCGCCTACGTCGATATCCCCGCCTCGCTGACCTCCGTCCCGCCCATCGAGAACTTCGTGGCCTCCATCGAGGACACCGAAGACGGCAAGCAGGCCCGTGAGATGGCCTCGATGGCCGAACGCCTGTACACCACGTGGAAGGACACCATCTCGCTGGAGATGAAGGGCCACATGGCCTGCACCACCAAGGCGCTGTACGGTCGGACGGCGTTCAAGGTGTGGTGGGACGACGATGCGGGCCATCCGCAGGTGTCGGTCGTCGACCAGCCGCGCAACCTGCGCCTCGGCTACGCCTCCAGTGACTACACCCGCCTCCAGTGGGGGCTGTACACGTATCTCATCACGCCCGAGACGGCGGAGGAGGAGTACGGCCTGCCGGTCATGACCATGAAGGACACCAAGTCCGGTGTGGTCTACCCGTACGTGGCCGGTGCCGGTGCCTACGAGGCCCGGGCGTACATGAACACCCCGCTCTCGGACCTCCGGCTGGAGGTGTACGACTACTGGTACCGCCTGCCCCGCCCCGGGCAGGACCACGTCATCGGCGAGCCGGTCGAGTTCGAAACGTGGAACGCCCTGTTCATCGGCAACGCCCTCATCCGGCGCGAGAAGCGGGGCGAGTACCGGGGCCTGCTGCCGTACGTGCCGCTGTTCAACACGTACATGCCGGGCATGCCCGACGGCAAGAGCGAACTGTTCGACATCGAGCAGTTGGTGCGCGAGAAGGACGAGCGCATGTCCGAGGCGGCGCAGATGATGAGCCGCGCCATCAACGGCCAGTACTGGCAGTTGACCGGGCCCGAGGCCAACGAGGTGCCGCTCGGCCTTCGGCCCACGCCCAATCAGGTGGTGAGCCCCGGTGCTGGCAACCGCATCGAGGCCATCCAGCCATGGATGCCCTCGTTCCAAGTCGAGCAGCACCTCGCCCGCATCGACCGCGAACTGAGCGACGTGAGTGGGCTCAACGACCTGCTCCGTGGCATGGCCCCGACGGCGGTCATGAACTCGGGCAAGGCCATCAACGCCCTCGTCAGCAACTACGAGTCGCGCATCCGCATCAAGCGTGACCTGTACTTCCAAGCGCGACGCGACGTGTGGACCGTGGCCCGCACCCTGTGGGCCGAGCAGGAATCGGACATCGCCGACATCTTGGAGTCGGCCTACCGCCACGACATCGCGCCGCCGACGTTGACCCCACGTGACGACCTTGAGACAGCGACCATGGCTGCCAACCTCGTGATGGCCAAGATGTGGTCGGCCAAGCGCGGCATGGACCGGGTCGGTGTCGACGACCCCGAGATGGAGATGGACGTCATCCGCGAGGAGCAGACCGACGCCACCTACAACCCGGCCTCGGTCATGACCCTCGCCCAGTTGCTGACCGTCCTGCGCCAGTTGCAGTTGCAGCCACCGGAGGAGGCGGTCAACGCTGCCGGGGCAGCGCAGTCGTCGTTGAACGCTTCACGCCTCCTCGGTGGTCCGAACGAGGCGGCGGGCGAGTCGATGCAGTCACCCGAGGAGCAGCCGGTCGTGCCGCCGGAGCAGGGTCAGGGCGTGCCCAGCGAGGAACTGATGGGTGGTCCGCCGCAGGCACCAGCCGGTGGCATGGCGGGCGACATGCTGCTGCAGCAGCAGACCCCCACCGGACAGGCTCCGCGCACTCGCATCGTGAGCCAGCAGCGCATCCTCGGGGAGGGCTAACGAGTGGCCCGTAGGGGTCGGTGGGGTCGCCGACCGCGAGCCTCGGTCGACCTCTCGGCGACGGTCGCCTCGATGGCCCGTGAGTACCAGAACATGCGTGACCAGAACATCGTCAACGCATGGAACGAGGGCGGGAAGTTCGAAGGGCAGGCCGTCACCGACGACATGCTCATCGCCCACCTCAAGGAACGCCGCGCCAACGTCAGCCCGGACGACCCGCTGTACGACCAGTACGACCAGCGCGTGACCGAGTACACGTGGGCGGTGAAGAACTCCAAGCAGGAGTTGCTGTACGCCGAGGGCAAGGTCGGTGACGCCGCCATGTCCCGCTTCTACAAGCAGGCTGCCGGTGCCCTGCCGAAGGACTCCGAGGCGTGGCGCAACATGATGAAGTTGGCCGCGCAGTACGCCGACCGGGCTGCTGCTGCTGGCCGTGGCGGTGGCGGCGGTGGTGGTGGCGGTCGCCGGGGCAGTGGCTACAACAGCGAGCAGAACCGCCTGCCCTCGGCCAAGGAACTGACCTACGACACGTTCATGGGGGAACTGACCCGTCTCGCCCGCCAGACCGGCATCCTCAACGAGGAGGACGAGACGCTGTCCGACCTGCGTGCGTTCGAAAAGGACGGCACGCGGTTGATGGAACTCATCGACCTGTTCAACTCGCCCGAGAACCAGCCGCGCCGTGACCAACTCACGGCGTACATCAAGCGGTACGGCGACCCGAACTTCAACGGCGACTACTCGTTCCAAGCCCTGCACGGCATGTTCGCCGACAAGACCAACGGCATGGAGGGACGGCTGACCAAGGCCCAGAAGGCGGGCATGAAGGGCGACACCACGGCCATCACCAAGGAGATGGGCGAGGGCTCGGACATGTTCCTGTCCATCGTCGCCGCGCCGCCACTGGCCGAGTACGAGGAGGCCCGCCGCCTGTTCAACGACGTGGCGACCGACCCCAACGTCACGCCCATCGACCTGCTGCTGGCCAAGGACGACCTCGTCGGACGCCTGCGCAACGTCAGCGACCACCTGTCCCAGATTGGCCCGTCGCAGGACATCGTCAACGCCTTCGGGCAGGACGCTTACAAGCCCATCGACACGGCGCTCGGCCACGTCAACAACGAGATTGAGTCCCTGCTGGGCAAGGGCGACATCAACGCGCCGACGTGGATGGAGGACAGCCGGGGCGAGTCGGCCAAGGCCCACGAGAACGGCGACGGGGAGACGGGCCGCAACGTGGCCGCGTTCGCCGAACTGGAGGCGCAGGTCAAGGAACTGACCGATGGCACGGCGGTCATGGTCCGCAAGGACAGCAGCGGTGCCATCACCGAGGACGGCACCGGCAAGTTCGGCACTGCCCGTATCGCCGACCTGCCCGAGGGTTCGGCCTTCGTGCCGTCCGCCGGTGGCATGCCCGCGACCATCACCCTCTCGGATGGCACGCAGGTGCGCACGGCTGGTGTGCTGACCGGGTCCATCGGTCGTCCCATCAACGCCATCGCCTCGACCAGCCAACTCGACTTCGCCGGTCGACCGCTGGGCTTCCGTGACCCCAAGTCGGTGGCGACGGTGGGCGTTGCCCACACCATGCCCGACGGCTCGACGGTCTACCAGTACTGGACCAACGACGGGACCAAGCGGTACTCCAACGTCAACCCGTTCGTCGGTGAACTCAACCCGGTGGCAGGAACGTTCGAAGTCGATGTCGGGGGGTTTGCCAAGGGTGGCGACAAGACCGACTTCGACCCGTACGTGTCGGTCGCGCCTGAGTTCAGTGACCCCCGCACCGCCGACCTGATGCCCAACGCGGTGGGCCTGTCCTCGTACGCGTCGTGGGTGTCCGGCCCCGGTAAGGAAACGGGCATCGCGTTCAGCGAGAGCAGCGAGTCGGTGCGCTACGCCATCGACGCCGAACTCGGCCCCAACGCCGGTCTGCCTGAGCAGGTCAGGGTGTATCTGGACGCCGAGCAGGCACGCAACGACTTCATGCGCGGCACGCCCGACTTCGAAAAGCGCCTGCGTGCGGCCAACAGGGCAGGCGATATCCCGGCCCTCGCTGACCAAGCGGGCATCAAGGACAACGCGTTCGTGGGCATGGCTGATGAACTGGATGCGTACTTCCGGCGGCAGGAGAACCGGGGTCCGCAGTCCCTCGCTGACCCGCAGTACATCAAGGACCGGGACAAGATTATCGGTGACGCCCTCAAGGGCGAGATTACGCCGCTGACCATCCGGGCTTTCCAGCAGGCTGGGGTCAAGCAGAACACCATCACCTTCAACGACACCAAGTTCGACGACGTGGCCCTTGGCCTGCGCCGTGCCGCCCGCGTGGCCGGTCGACCGTTGGATGGCACGCCGGTGGATGAGGGGGCGCAGACCGTCGGCATGTTCAATGGCTGGACCCGGTCGCTCATCGCGGACAACATCGGGTTCGCCAAGCCCAAGCCCATCACGGCCAAGGGCACGGTCGTCACTGGTGGTGGGACGTACCGGGGTGGGGTCTATGTCCCGCCGCCGAAGACGGCCACGCCAACGAAGCCTCCGGCTCCGGCTGCGCCACCGCCTCCGCCCACCATCCCTCGGGATGTGCCGAACCCGTGGTCGTACGCTCCATCGCCTCCACCTCCGCCTCCTATCGTGAAGCACGAAGAGGGCGAAGGCGGACTGCCCGGCGGGCGGTAGATGGTCCTCGATGGCTACCGTCGGGACACCGGACAGGGCGGGTCCGGCGGCGGCGGTGGTGGGTCGCAGTCGTCCGCGTCCTCGGCCCAGTGGCTCAAGCAGAACCAGAAGTCGGCCACGATGGGCGTGCCCCGGCAGGGCACCAGTGGTGGCGGCAGCGTCCAGTCCAAGGACGACACGCGCCCGTTCAACGCCATCGGGAAGTTCAACGCCAACCTGATGAGTACGCCCCGGCGGGCGGAACCCATCGAGACACCCGAGGCGTTCGCAGGCGTGCCCATCCTCGGGGGTATCTCCCACATCATCGGCGAGATTGCCAAGGCACCCATCTCGGCCATCCCCTTCGTCGGTCAGGCTGTCACGAACCTCGGCTTGGTCAACGATGCCTTCGCTGCCGAGTACGCCAAGGGCAATCAGGCCGACTACGACCAGTACTTCGCGTCGATGTCCAGTGGGTCCAACTGGATGTCCGAGGCGCAGGCCAAGAGCCAGTTCATGCGCGACCACCTCGTGGCCACCAAGAAGGCATCGGCCCTGTTCGCCAATATCGTCCCGACCCCGACCGACCAAACCATCGGCGGTGGCCTCAACACGGCGATGGAAGGACTGGACATCTCGTCCAAGTGGCTCAAGCGCAGCATCATCGGCCTCGACCCGCAAGACCGGTTGGATGCCCTTCGCAAGGCCAGTGACGAGGACTTGGAAGGCGACGAGGTCGCCATGGCTATCCGCGACAAGTTGCTCTCCGGGGAGTACGACGACGACCGGGCTCTCGATGAACTGACCCTCGCGGGTGAAGCCCTGATGAACCCTGTCGGCCAGTCCGACCCCATCAAGGCCATCCGTGGGTTCGGGCAGGGCACGTTGCTCCAGTTGCCTGCCGAGGTCACGGCCAACGTGGTGGCTGCTGCTGTCTCGATGGGGCTGGAGTTGGGCACCGACCCCTTGACCCTGTTCTCCAGCGGTACCGGTGGGGCCATCAGGCTCACTGGCCGTGCGGCGACCCAGATGGTGATGGCCTACGGCGACGATGCCTTGCGGGCGGCGGCGCGTGCCGCTGGCAGGGAGGTGGCCGAGGACGTGGCTGGCTCGGCGCTGACCAAGTTGCTGTCTCGTGAGATGGGCGAGCAAGTGGTCAAGGACATCCGCAGTCAGGCCATCGAGGGCCTGACCAAGAACCTGCCCGAGGGCGTGGCCGCATCGCCCCGGAACATGGTCCGCTACGCGCTCTCCACCGGTGACCCGGCGATGCGGGCTGCGACCCGTTCGGTGGGTCGACTGACCCGCCCGCTGGTCAGTCACCAGCACGCGCTGGAGTGGGTCGAACGGGTCAACAAGGTGTTGGACCCACTGTCCATGTTCGGTGGCGACCGGGTCGGTCGCTTCACCCAGCAGGGCGTGGCCATCCAGATGGTGGCCGGGTTCCGTGACGCCATCGGCGAGCGTCCACTGCGCCGGGTGTTCACGGCCCTGCGGGCAGCCGGTGTTGACGAGGCCCGCCTGTCCGACAACATGGCCACGGCTGCGGCCAACATCGGCCAGCAGGTCGGTGGTGAGTCCATCGCCACGACGTACGCGCATATGGGCGTGCGCCCGCACAACGCGGAGACAGTGCTGGGTGCTGCCGAACTCGGGGCCGACATGCTGTCGCGCCACGGCAAGGACGTGCGCCAGTTGACCAAGTACAAGACGGGCAAGGTCCGCCACCTCGTGGTGCCCACCGCCGGTGAGACGATGGAGACGGCGCTCAAGCGTGAGCGGGCGTTGACCGCACGGCTGCTCGTCTCGGCCTACGACATCACGGGTGAGGCAGCCGAGCAGGCGGTGGCCAAGGCCGATGCCAACGACATCGGTGCCCTCCGCATGCTCATCTACGGGAACATGGCCGACAGCATCCTGACCGCTCGCGAGGCAGGGATGCGGGAGGCCATCGCTGCCGGGCTCGACCCATCCTTCGTCGAGCGGGCCATCTTCCTTGGCTACAACCAGTTGGATGTCGACACCGAACGGCTCATCCGCCAGCACATCAAGGCCAAGCGGTATGCCGATGTCCGGGCTGCGGTCGAGCGGTACGACACGCTGACCTACAACGTCAACCAGTCGCTGGGTGACGACGAACTGCTGCGGCAGGTCACCAACGTCCTTGACTCGCAGAAGCAGTTCCTGCCCAAGGCCATCCCCGAGAAGAACCTGACGCCTGCCCTCAAGGCGTTCATGTCACGGTTCGGCGAGGTGGCCCAGATTAGCCTGCGCCCTGAGGAGGTCTTCGGGGTCGGTACCAAGAACGGGTCCATCGTCAGCATCAACCCGTTCATGGACTACGTCCGTGGCAAGACCATCGGCATCGGTGACGTGATGCCGCAGGACCGGTTGATGAGCCACCTGTCGGGGATGACCAAGGCCATCGGCGGGGTGCAGGTGGCGACCGAGCAGAACCGTCGCTTCGCCCAGCGCATGGGTGAGGTCTACGGCCTTTCGCGTTACCAGTCCGACTCCATCATGCGGGCCCTGCGCACGGCGACCAACGAGGCCAACGCCTCCAGTCCTCGTGGCCTCACCGCCGAGGAGATGGTCAGGGCCGCCGATAAGGTCCACCTACCCAAGAAGGTCAAGGACTCCATCACCCGCAAGGAACTGGCGCGGTCCATCTTCTTCGCCTACGAGGGCTCGCTCGGCGTGGTCGGTGTCAGCCAGAAGTTCACGGGCTGGCTCAAGACCCGTGAGGTCATGCGTGGTCCGGCGACCACCATGCTGGGCACGTGGGCGGAACGCATGTTCCCCAACATCCGCTTCCGCTGGTCGCCCAAGTTCCAGTCGATGGAGGTCACCGAGACGCCCATTCTGCTGGCCGTGCGTGGCTGGCTCAACCCGGGCCAGTACGTCCCACGGGCGCTGTGGTCGGGTACCAAGGAAGCGGTCACGGGTGGCCCGGGCATCAGCATCAGCCGGGGCAAGGCCACGCGCAATGCGCTCAAGGAGGCCGAGGCCCACGAGTTGTACCAGACGGCGGTCATGATGGATGCCATGGCCACCGGGACCAACGTCCTGATGGACGTGGTCGAGGGCACCGACGTGGTCCGCTGGGGCCGGGCTGCCTCGGCCAAGATGGCGTCCTCGGGCGAGGGCCAGATGCTGGCCCGCCTGACCGGCACGAGCCTCGTCGCGGGCATCAAGGCACGTGGTCAGGTCATGGCCTTCCGGCGCAACGCCGGGCAGAACATGCGGCGGATGATGGAGGCCGAGTCGCCACGGGCGTGGTGGACGATGAAGACGTTCTACGGGGCGTCCGACGGCGACACCGCCATCCGTTGGTTCAACGACCTGTTGGCCCGCAACAACCCCGACTCCGCGTACAGCGCGGTCAAGGCCCAGACCCATCCGGCGGAGTTCTTCCGGCCCTCGTTCGTGGGGGCGAAGACCCGGGTCAGCCAGCAGATTGTCATGGAGGTGGTGAACCAGAACCGGGTCACCCCCATCGAGACGTGGGGCACCCTGCGTCGTCGCTTCCGTGACCCCAAGGACACCGAGGTCACCGAGGGCTGGCTGACCGACATCCTGACCGAGGCCGGGGCCGACCCCAACTACATCGAGCGGGCCAAGTTGCACCTCGGCTATGCCGACGAGGCCGAGTTCGAACGGCGTATGACTGCACTGCTGGGCAAGGACGAGGCCAAGGCGGTGATGGACTACCACCGGGCGGTGGCCGAGGCCGAGGGCATCCACATCAGCGAGTCGCTGGGTGACAAGTACGCCGACGCCCCCAAGTCCCTCGACCAGTGGAACGAGAAGCGGGGCATGGCCCTGTTCCAAGTCATCGAGGACGCGATGATTGCGCGTGGCCTCAAGGTGCCCGACATCGACGACGACATCCTCAAGGCGTACGTCGAGATTGGTCGGGCCCGGATGCCCGACCTGTCGTTGCCCGCACCTGACCGGGAACTGGCATGGGTCGGCCACCCGCACGCCACCCAGACCGAACTCATCCCGCTGTCCGAACTGCTGGCCATGGCCCCGGGCAACCCGGCCACTCGGCTGTCGTCGGAGGAGGTCGACGACCTCGCTGCCTCGCTCAATGCCGAGGGCATGCGTGAGCCTATCCAGTTGACCTATGGTCAGCAGGACCGGACGGTCCTCATCGACGAGGGCAACCACCGGCTGGAGGCACTGCGCCGGTCCCACCCCAAGGGGCAGGACAAGGTCATGGTCCCGGTGACCGTGTTCCTCAACAAGCGCCGCCCCCTCGGTGGGACGGTGGTGCCCGGGCGACCGCCGGACGAGTTCGGCTACATCCCCAACCAGATGAAGCCGAGCGACATCGGCCTCGTCGACCCGGAGGTGGCGCTGTTCCGGCGCAACGAGGCCGAGCGCCTGCGTGCGACCAAGGACTTGACCGACGCCGAGCGCAAGGGACGTGCCGCCCTCAAGGCCCGTGTCGACCGTGCCCGCAATCCCGAGTTGGGCGTGCCCGGGCAGGTGCCCAACGCACCCGATGGTCGGCTCCTCGCCCACGACAACAACGGGCGGGTCATCCACTCCATCGGTGGCCGCAAGGAACCGGTGCAGTGGCTGGAGGAACTGCAGAACAACCTGACCGACGACCAGATTCGGGAGGCCGCGCAGTGGTACTCCTCGATGCGCCGGTCGTTCATGGCTCTCAACGACAACCAGCGTGAGGAGGCCGTGCAGATGCTCATGGCCTTCGGCGCGACCCAGTTGAACACGTCGCCGGTCGATGGCATGCGCTTCCTGCTGCGCATCAGCGAGACGCTGCGGGGTGGGGGCAAACTGCCCGACGACCTGATGGAGTTGAAGAAGTACGCCGGGCTCAACGGGCCTGCCCTCAAGGCGTTCATGTCCGACGCCTACAGCAACCCCCTCACCAGTGAGGGCTTCGGCTTCAAACTCATCGACTTCATCGACTCGCTCCTCGGCATGCCCACCCGGACCATCCCCGTCCGTGGGCCCAAGGGCAACTGGATGCCGGTGGCCGGTGACATCTGGGCCAAGCGCGATGCGGGCTACCTCGACAAGAAGATGTTCGCCTACCTCCAGAAGGTGTACGGCTCCGAGTTCCGGGTCACCAAGACGAACGTGCGCAAGGTGACCAAGGTCAACGCCAAGGGCAAGGTCGTCACCTCCGAGAAGTTCGACTCGTTCCAGTTCACCAACCGGACGACCGGCGAGACGCACACCATCCCGGCCAAGGACGTGGGGTCGAACCCCAACGACCACGAGTACGACGCCATCGTCGAGTTCTACAACGACATCGTCGACCACCTCAACGAGCAGGAGTTCCTTGGGCGCACCGACTGGACCGGTGCCGAGGCGCAGGCGATGGGCTGGTTCCGTGCGAAGAAGGCGTTCGGCGACGACACCGGTGACGTGCGCTCGGCGTTCTTTGAGAACTCGTACCAGACCACGGTCGAGGTCACGCCCAACGAGCGGATGACGTGGGACGACCTGCCCGAGTTGAGCGAGGAGGCCAGCAACGAGGTGGCCTCGCTGGCCATCCACGACATCAGCGACGAGGCCGCGCACGTGGCGGGCGTGCAGGTCATCTCGATGAACGGGTCCGTGCGGGCATCAGGCGAGGGTCGGCTGGGCTCCGCCGTGAACATCGAGATTCTGTCCACGCCCCAGAACGCCGAGACGCACGCTGCCGTCCTCGGTGTCCAACTGCGCCTGCCCAGCATCCGCTCGGTGCGGACAACGGTCACCAAGCCGACCGCCAAGAACTCGGTCAGGCACGCGGCCAACATCACATTTCCTTCCAACATCACGCGGCCCGAGATGCGTGGGGTCATGAAGCAGTTGGCGGAGGACAACCCGTTCTTCCGCAACGCCGACCTGCAGGTGGCACCGGACGGGTCGTACATCATCCGGGTGGTGAGCGAGCCGGGCGAGGGGTTGCCCTCGTTCACCAGCCGGATGGATGACACCGCCCTCAACGACCTGTACACGAGCATCGTCCATCAGGACGGCTACGCCCGTGGGCGCTACGTCCAGCCCCAGCGACTGGAGTCCATCGAGGCACAGGGCAAGGGCGTCATGCGCGAGATTGCCACCAGCCCGGCCACGCCCATCGACTACCTCGACGAGAACTGGGATGACATCGTCGATGACCTGTATGCCAAGACCCGCGAGCCGTGGGGTGGTGAGTCCATCGACGCCCACTCCGACGCCAAGGTCACGCCCGCTGGTGAGGAGAATGGCGGTGGCCCCTTCTCGTCCGCCTTCGGGGAGACGCTGAGCATCGCCCCGGGCGGGACACGGGCCGAGTTCGAAGCGGCGCTGCGCCAGTTCGTCGATGCCAACCATGGCCATCTGGAACGCGAGGGCGTGTGGCTCGGGGTGTTCCACGATGTCGACACCGGGACCATCGACTTCGACGTGAACTGGCTGACCGACACGCTGGAGGATGCCGAGGCCCTGCAGACCCACCTCAAGCGCCGGGGTGGGGCGTACGACTACACCTCCGGCAACGGGGTGTACATGGCCCAGCACGACCCGGCCATGGCGTACGGTGTGTCGCGCACCTACGCTGATGTCATCGAACTGAGCAACGACTGGTCGCTGTACCCCAACGGCGAGCAGTACATGGAGGCACTGCGCCGCATCCCGGCGGCAGAGGAGAAGGTCGATGTCGGACGACGACAGGCAGCAGCAGAGTACTTGGATAGTGACGGCAGGGATTGGGCGCGAATGGTCATCGACCGCGCCTACAACACCGTCGCGCCCCGAGAAGTCGCCACTCACCGGACTGCCCGAGCCGCCGCCGGAGACGATGCCTTCGACCTCGCCAGTGACACCGGACATTTCTCCCAGCATCCTCGGGGCACAAGAGCCGCCCGAACAGCCGCCTCTGACGCCCGACGAAGCACCACTCTCTGGCAACGTGCCAGCCGAGCCGACGGGACAGACCGCACCGCTGGTGCCGCCGGAGCCGGGGCAGCCGCCGGTCCTCCCGCCGGCGCCCGGGGCGCTATAACCGACGCCGGTGGTGCCACCTCCAAGGGCACCCGCCGGGCGCAGGTCTACATCGGGAAGACGCGGGCCAAGGACACCGCCGCCCACGAGATGGCCCACGACTGGGTCAACCGTCACATGCAGGCATCGGCCAAGCGCCGGGCCAAGCGGGTGTACGCCGACGAGCATGGCCTCACGTACGACCCGCGCTCGCGTGTGACCGAACTGACGGTCGACGAGCAGGAGTGGCTGGCCGACCAGTTCGTGGAGTACCTGCGCCAAGGCGACGAGGCCATGGTGTCGCCGACGTTGCGGCCACTGGCTGCCCACTACAAGAAGAGCCTCCGCGACAAGCGCGTGCCGGTTCCGCCCACACCCGAGGAGCAGGCCCACCGCGTGGCGCAGCGCCAGTACGAGGCCGACATGGCCGAGTACGAGAACGCCCGTATCGCCCACGAGCAGGCCACCGCCCAGCACCAGAAGGACTTGGCCGACTGGGAGGCCGAGGCTGCGGCTGCTCCGGCAGAGGGGGAGATTCGCTTCCCCCCTGTGCCGGAGGGTGCCAGCCTCGGTCCGGTCCACCCCGGCGACCAAGCGGGTATGCAGTGGGACGAACTGGTCACCGACCCGGAACGGGTCCGGCGTATCAAGCCGGGGCAGTCCAAGCCGCTCCACCAGATTCTCATGAGCGACGAGGACTACAGCCGTGTCCTCTCGCGCTACTCGCACTTCATCACGCCCGACCCCAAGACGCCGGGCACGCACATCATCACGATGCCCAAGACCCGGCCCGCGCCTGTTGCCACCACACGCCGGTACGTGTCCAAGGAAGGTGACGTCGTCACGCAGGAGGCGCTGCCTGTCGCCGGTGCCCCGCCCGTGGACAAGGCAGAGGCCGAGTTGCGCTCACTGCTGCGGATGCAGGAGGACATCCAGAAGGGCATCGACGAGGCAGTCCCGCCCAACCTGCGTGACTACGGGCTGGAGAAGCGGGCCGAGTACGAAGAGGCCATGGCTGTCCATCAGGCCGACATCAGGTCACGTGAGAACGACCTGCGCAACGTGGTCGAGCGTCGCCTGTTCCTCGCCAACAAGCAGAAGAAGGCTGCGGCCAAGGCTGCCGAGCCGGTCGCGGACGTGGCCGAGGTCAAGGCCGTCTACACGAAGTGGAACGACAGTGGGGCCAAGAACGCTCCACGGATGCGGGCCGACCTTGAACGTCTGTCGGCTTCTGGCCACGACGTGAAGGACGAGATTGATATGGTCGACGACTGGGAGAACATGGAGCGCCGTGACTTCGGCGACATGGAGGAGTACAAGGACGCCCGGCAGGATGCGTGGGACGAACTGCTCAACTCGCTGGAGTCGAAGACCATCCCCGAAGACCTCACCGATGCTGGCCTGCAGGCGTCGCTCAAGAACGTGGGCACGGTCGAGGACGTGGTGCCGGTCCGCCCCAAGCCGGAGCCGCCGCCCGAGTTCAACATGGTCGCCCCGGCGGAGCCGGTCGCTCCGCCCCGTGGCCCCAAGACCCGCAAGCGCACGCTCGTGCCCGAGGTCGGCTCGCTGTTCGACGACACGGCCAAGGCCCCACCGCCGAAGAACCCGTACGCCTTCGACGTGGACGAGGAGTTGGCGCTGCGCTGGATGTACGCCTCACACCACCGCGCCGACCGGGTGAGCCGTGAACTCATCAACGCCCGGAGCGAGCGGTCGTGGCTGGAACGCAGCCTCAACCACCAGTACTTCGGGATGTACCCGCTGTCCTACATGTGGGGCAAGGTGCTGCCCGAGATGCTGGAGTTCCTGCTGTTCAAGCCGTTCGGTCTGGAGATGCCGCTGGTCGGCATCCAGAACGTCAACAAGATGTACCAGCAC
>Ga0105104_10000181_pt1 | contig 46749 bp, 48 predicted proteins | sample PPLLaktember2015_3_FD_87034 | JGI IMG/M metagenome (GOLD analysis project Ga0105104, IMG submission 87034) | Freshwater sediment microbial communities from Prairie Pothole Lake near Jamestown, North Dakota, USA - PPLs Lake P7 Core (6) Depth... | ecosystem: Environmental > Aquatic > Freshwater >... | reverse complement strand
GTGGTCATGGCGTGAATGCGATGCCTCCTGTGAGGGTGAGCGTGGTGTAGTCGGCGACCGTGTGGTCGTCGAGCCAGTGGGCGAGGTGGCACATGGAGCGGAAGGCGCGCTGTGCGCGCTCGTCCGCCTCCACCTCGACGTACTCCCACCCGGTGGGCGAGAGCTTGAGCAGGGCGATGGCCTCCACCTGCATGAGGAGGGCGGTGGCTGCGTGGTCGATGACGTCGTCCTCTCCGACGTGGTCGGCCAGCGTGTAGCCAAGCAACTGGAGGACGTGGTCGAGATACAGCCCGTCCCCGGTCTTGATGTCCACCAGCACGTACCGCCCGTGCCGGTCGAGGATGAGCAGGTCGAAGGACCCCCCGTACCCCAGACGCAGGTTGAACACCTGCCGCTCCGAGAGCAAGAGGGTCGGTCGTTCGGTCGCGATCCAGTGCTGGTACTGGGCGAGGTAGGGGGCCTCATCGGGTGGGGCCATGGATGGCACCATGCCCGCCGCTGTGCTGGCATGGACCCGGATGCCGAGGTCCGCTGCCCGGTCGCGCTTGGCGGAGCCCGCCTTGCGCACCGCTTTCTTCGCGTCATCGATGGCCGCACCCTCCATGTGCGGGAGGACGTCGATGGCACCTTCGATGTGCTGGGTCACGATCCAGTTGTGGAGCGTGAAGGGGATGCCCACGATCCTGCGCAGTGAGGTCACCGACGGGTACTCGACGCCTTCCCAGAGGTAGCGCCGGACACCCGATGCCTCGTCGGTGCGTGCATTGCGAGGAGCGGTACCGTTGACTGGGCCCGGTGGTGGCGCTGCGCCCAACTGGGGGGTGCGCCCGCCGCCGGGCATGAGTGCCATCAGCGCCTCCGTGCGACGTCCGCCGCCGCGAGGATGAGGGCGAGGATGCCCGGGACTCGCACCCGGGGTGGCGCGAAGGCCACCGCTGCTGCTGCGATCATGAGCAGGAGCGTGGGCCGCAGGCGTGCCACCTGTGTGTCACCCGTGATGGCGCTCGCCGTGCGGATGACGCGCTCACGAAGCTCGGCGATGGCGTCCTCGCCTGTGATGTTCTTCTCCGGGTCGTACCCGGACTGGTCAAGCGTGTCGGGCACGGTTGCGCTCCTGCTGTCGGGTCATCTCGATCTTGCTCAGTGACTCCAAGGCGGCTTCCGCGTTCGTCCATCCGCAGGTACACGGGGGTTCGGGCTCGGCCCACCCCATGTGGCAGTGGTGGTCGTGCTCCCCGAGGTCGCCATGGGTGGTCTCGTAGTGGTGGAGCAGCGCGAGCGCGGCGCTGACCCGCTCGATGGCCCACACGTCGTGGCCGTAGACGACGATCTCGTCCTCGTCCTCGCCCGTGGTGATGCGCAGCTCAGGCATCGAGCCGCACCCTCCGTTCCTTGGCGAAGGGCAGCGGCTGCCAGTGGAGGATGGCCGACTCCCGCGAGGGCGGGGCCTTGCCGTGCTTGCGGAACACGGCGAGCACCGCCTGCCACGCCTCACCATCCTGCCCGTCGAGGAACTGCTCGATGGTCATGTCGGTGTGGTCAAGGCAGACCTCGACGGTGATGCCGATGATGGCCGCGCCACCCTCGCCGTTCGCCGCCGTGACCTCCACGATGGGCATCACGGCGGCGTCGTTCTCGCAGTCGATGCGGTCACATACCCCGTTCACCCTCGCCCTCCTTGATGCTCATGACCCTCCCGATCCATGGTTCCTCGAAGTCCATGCGCTGGAGCACGGCGGTCGCCGCGTCGGCGAGCGTCGATGGCCCCACATCCCAGATCGTGCCCACGAGGTGCTTGGTCTCCTCGACGAGCAGCTCGTAGGTGCCCAGCCATGCGGCCACGGCCTGCGCCTGCGAGGGATGCGGGCTCCTGCGCTTGTTGCCCACACCGACGGGTCGCATCAGAACGGACCCTCGTCCTCGGGCGTGACGCCGGGCATGACCTGCTTGGTCGGCTGCTCGCCCCACTGCTCGTCGCGGGTGACCTTGACCTCACGGCTGTAGCCACGCTTGTCGCTGTTCCACATGATCGAGCCGACCTCGACCGCCACCTGCTCGGCGTACTCGATGGACAGGTCGCGGAAGCCTGCGACCCCGCTGAACACGGCGAGCACGTTGTCGGATGTCTTGGGCCCGGGCGCGTACACCCGCAGCGTGCCCACGAGGGCGCGGTCGCTGTAGCGGGCACCCTCGGGCGTGGCCCCGGTCTGTGGCGACCACGGACCGAAGGTCACGCGGCTCGCCTTGGGCACGGTGATGCGGAAGGGCGGCTTGCCGTCCGCCCGCTGGACCTCCAGCGTCTTGGTGTCGGTGATGCTGACCTGTTCCTCGGTCACGACGGTTCCTCCTGCTCCTCGGCGACGAGCGCGCCGAGTGATGCCTGCACGATCGCCTGCTGACGCAACGTGCGCCAGTCGAGCCCGATCGCCTCACATGTCTCGCGTGTCCGCTCGATGAGCGACCACGGCACGTAGCCGTATTGGCTGTTCACCCGCCGGACGTCAGGTGCTGTGACCGCAAGCTCGACCGCCAGTGCGCTCAAGGTGCGCAGGTGCGCCTCGATCGTGGCGTCCACCGCCTCACGTCCGGGGGCCTCCTCGCTCATGCCCCTCGCCTTCGCAACTCGGCCTCGACCTCGGGGGGCGCACCGTTCTCGAACATGGTGCGCATCTCGGCGAGCGCCTCGGTGGGGACATCGGCGATGCGCTGACCCCGGTAGGGCCCCCACTCCATGCGCTCACGTGCGGGCACGCCGCCTCCCGGCGGCAGCACTCCCCCGCCTTCGAGCGTCTCCTGCACGTACGCCCCCGCACCCTTCGGGCGCATGGGCTCCATCACGATGGTGTCCGCACCCCACTGCTCCATGGGCGGGGGCTGGCCCTCGCTCAGGGGCTGGGGCTTGGGCTGTTCCGGCTGCGGGATCACCGCCGGTAGGTGTCGCTCGTCCTTGCTCACGTCCATCCTCTCGTTGCTCACGCGGATGACCACGCCATCCGCACCGCCTTGCCATGTGCCCTCCAGCCGACCCTCGCGGGCCAGCCGGAGGACTTCGGCCATCGTCATGCGCTCACCCATCGCGCAACCGCTTGACCAACGTGATCACCTCCTGCTCCAACGGGGTGTCGTCGGGGATGCGCCCGAGTACCGTGAGGGCATCGTCCTCCAGCCCTGCGGCTTCGAGCGCGGCTACCGCCTCGGCTACCTTCGAGCGCTTCTGCTCACGCTCCATGAGCGCACTGATGTGGGGGTACGCACCCGCGAGGTCGAGCGCCACCAGCTCACGGAAGCTCGCGTCTTGTGAGGGCACGGCGACCGGAGCTGGGGCCTCATCCGATGTGGGTGTTGACGTCGTGCGCTGGGTGTGGGACTTCTGCGTGTTGGGCTTCCAGCCTGCGGGCCGGTCGTCCTTGAGGATGATCCAGCCCTGCTCGATGGCGAACCCCTCCGGGTTGGTGCGCACCATCGAGTACAGCGCCGTGGACTTGGCGTAGTAGCCCAGCGCCTCGTTCGCGTGAGGCACGATCTTCGCTCGCCCACCCATGTGCTTGAGGTATGCGAACAGCGCATCCCCGGGCGTCATGCTCTTGTCGAGGCGGAAGGGCGGGCGTGCCTCCTCGCCCTGCTCGATGATGCGCTGCGCGAAGTCCTCGGGAGTGACCTCGCCTCGGACCACGGGCTTCACGTCCGCTGCCCGCACGGCCTTGGCCATGGCCTCCTGCTGCGCGGCCCACGGGCAGCCACGCTCGTGCTCCACGTTGCGCAGGACCGTACCCGCCGGGTGCTCGCATGAGCAGGGCGCGGGCTTGTGGTCGCGGATGATGTCCACGGCCTTGGCCACACGCCCGACCGCAGCCTCGCGGCGCATGTCGTTCACGACCTCGGCGTCGTCCACCTCTTGGGACCACGCCGGGTCGAACAAGCTGTCGGCATCGGCGACCGTGCCGCGAGTGAGGATGACCTCGCCGAGATCGGCCAGCATCGTGGGGTCATCGAGGGTCCACTCACGGCCCTTGACCGTGAGCGTGAAGTGTGTGAGCACGGGCGCTGACGAGTGACTGCCCGTGCCCCCGTTCTTGCGCTCGCGAAGCGTCAGAAGTCCCTGCTTCTGGAGGCTCCACAGCGCGCGGTTCACGTTGCCCACGGTCGAGCGCGTCTCGTTCGCGATGGTCACGCTGTCCGCCGTGCGAGGCAGGTCCCCGTCCGCCCCGGCGTGCTCTTGCAACCACTGGATGACCCGATGCTTGAGCAGGGCGACGACCTGCCCGTTGGGTGACTGCTGCTCCGTGACTAGGGTCGGGGTGGCCATGTCGGTGCGTTGCCTCCTGTGATGCGTAGGCGCGTGAGTCCGGCGAACACGGGTTCGTCGGCGTAGACCTTGGATGCGTGGAGACGCACGACCTGCGCGTCATCCGCGAAGACGATCCCGGTGAGGGCATCGAGCACCGACCGACACAACTTGTCGATGTCGGGTGTGCCCATCGGGAACACGGGGGCGTCGGCGCGAAGCTCGGGCTCCGCGCGACGCCTGTTGACGGGGAGGTAGTGGAGCGCGGGGCGTGGCAGCACGAACGTGACGTCCATGCTCACGGCCCACGCCATGAGCGGCAGCCACCGCTCGTGCATCGCCCGCTGCCCACCCGTGCGCAGGTCAGCGCGGTAGGTGAGCAGGCGCTGGTCGGCCTGTGGGACCACCGCCTTGTGGGTCTTGGGGTTGACCATGGCCCGCAGCGAACCCTGCGGGATGGGCAACCCCGTGACCTCGAAGTCGATGACGTCACTCATGCCGGGTCAAGGACCCACGACACGAAGGCGAGCAGGCTGCACCCGATGAGGAACACCAGCATCACCCGGTCGTTGATGATCGGATCGTTCATCCGTCGATGTCGTGCCCGTCGCATCCGCCGCAGTGGATGTCGGGCAGGATGACCTCGACCGTGGCTGCCATGAGCGCACGATGGTTCTCCGGCAGGTCGTCCCACGGGACCGCCGACTCGCGGCGTGTCTCGTATCCGTACTGCGGGGCCAGCGTCTCGTAGGCGTCGTGGAACGCCTTGGCGATCACCTCGTACTTGGTCATCGGGCCTGTCCCCGACGCACCCGTCGCTCGCTGGTGACACCACACGGGCGGCAGGTCCAGACCTCCACCCAGCGCAGGCACCCGTCGCACTGGCGACGACCGAGCAACCGCCAGCGATGCCCCAGCAGGCGGTGCGGGTAGAGACTCATGGGTGTCCGCTCCCTTCGTACCACGCGTCGGGCGTGGGGGTGGGTGATGCGAGCCAGTCGCTGCTCCCCGGCACGAAGTGCAGGGTGATGATCGGGCTGGCCCATGGGTGGCAGAGCAGGTCCGTGATGCCCGCCTGCGCCTCGCTCTGTGCGCGGGCGTGACAGCCGCACGACCGGTCGTGACCACACGTCACGCCCGTCACGTCCTCGATGTAGGCACAGGCACCCGTCGAGCCCTTGGCCGGGATGGCCGCGAGCATGGGGTCGTTGCCCTCACGGTGGCGCACGATGTACTCGGGTCGCAGTGCCGGGTCGGCGAGCGACCCGGGGATGTTCACAAGGCTGGCCATGGCTCGCTCACACCGACCATCAGGGTCGCCTTGTCGAGGGCCGCGAGGTTCGACGCCATGATGTCGCCGCCCTTCGCGAACCGACGGATGACGCCGGGCTTGATGCCCGCCCGCCGGGCGAGGTCACGGGCGGTGAGGGCCTTGACCCCACCGACCTGTCCCCCGCACGACGGGCAGGTCTGTCCGGGCTCGCCCTTGAGTGCGAGCTGCACCCTCCAGCGGACCGCTTCGACCACGTCGTCGTTGCTCACGCCGACACCTGCGTGTCCGCGCTCTGCGCCATCACGTCGCGCTCACGTGCTCGGGTGTCCGTGTCACGCAGCCGTGCCAGCACATCGCTGGGCAGGCCCTCGCCACCCACACCAGTGAGCACCATGCGCCCCACGATGGGCACCATCGGGGGCACCAGATGCCCTTGGACGATGGCCCGCACGGGATAGTTGGCGAGGGCATCCTTGGCCACCACGTCCGCCCGGAACAGGCGCAGATACGGGTGGAGCACGGTGTCCAGCGCGATCTCGGCGGGCTTGTAGCCACCGAGTGCCTTGCGGATGGCCGACATGGTCGGCTCACCCTCCTGATGTTCGACGTGGCCGTCCGGGTGGACGACGCACCACGTGCTCGATGGGTTCACTTGGCCTGTCCTTTCTCGATGGGTTGGGCCCACACGAAGTGGCCCCGTCGCCCCTCGAACTCCGCGTACAACTGGCGTACGCGGAGCCCATGTGGGCGCAAGACCCGGCGGTACCAGCCCGACCAGTTGCGGGTGGGCATGTCCCCGGGGATGAACACGGTCGCCCCGTCGAGCAGGGCCTGTGTGCGCTCGCTCCGCTTGCGCGGCGAGCCCTTCACGAATGGGTTGACCCGTTCGGCGGCGATGCTCTTGACCTGCTCCGCCACCACGGGGTCGATGAGTTGGAACCGTTCCGTCTCCGTCGTCATGGCTGCTCCTGCTGTGTGTCGATGGCTTCCTGCACGGGCACCGCCACGCGTATCCCGTTGCAGTGCGCGCAATGCACCCGGACCCAGCCCCCGAGCAGACGCTCGTGGGGCTGGATGCCGGGGCGGGTCACCGTGCGGCAGGTCTTGCAGACCCACCGGTCGCTGACCGGGACGTCGTCCGGCGTCAGGGGTCGGAGTCCCTGCGTCCCGTCCGACTGCTCATTCATGGGCTCACGCTCCCCCCGCCGAACGCTCCCACCATGGCGGCGATGACCACGAGGACCATCACCCCAAGCGTCAGCATCTCGGCGGTGCCGAGCCCGCTGATCTGCTCGCTCACCGGGACCTGACGCGAGCGGGGACATCCGACCCCATGTGTGCCGTGCGTGTACCCACACTCGATGCATCTGGTCATGCCTTGGGCCCTCGCTCCTGCTCCCGCAGGAAGTGCTCGGTGATGGTGGCCGTGATGTACCCGGCGTCGCGACCCCGTCGCCACGCCTCCCACCGCCGCTCCCGCTGCCCACGTCGTGCGTGCAGCAGCGAGTTGGGGAAGCGGGAGCCCGTCCACTCGCCTTCGGCGAGGGCGAGGCACTCGATGCAGTAGCGGGTGCCGAGGTCGTGTATCTCGCCCCACTCGTCGATGCCCTCGATGTCAGCCGGTGGGATCACACCGCCGCATGAGGTCACGAACCCGTCACGCTGGGCCGACGCGAGGGTGTGCCAGCCCTCGTCCTCGGTGCGCAGCGCGATCAGCTCGCGCCGGATGCGTGCCTTCGAGAGCGGGTACGTGGTGTTCACAGCGACATCCGTGGGGCCATCAGGTCCACCGGGTCGATGATGACCTCGGCTTCCCTGCGCCCCGTCATGTAGGCCAGCACGTCCTTGCGCATGACCATCGCCTCGATGACCACACCGGGGCGATGGGACTGGCGGAGTGCCGCCCCCTTGGCGAACTTCTCGGCCACCTTGCGGTCGAGCGACCACGCGAGCCCGGGCTTGATGGGTCCGGGTCCGTAGTCCTGCCCTCGGAACACGTGCAGCACGTCGGCGGCGGGCAGCATGTCCTCGCCGTCCCGCAGGTACGTGCTGCCGTTCCATGCGAACGCCTCGCGCCACAGCGTGAGGAAGCGGGGGTTCATGTCGTCAGGATCGGAGCCCGACCACTCGTCGGGCAGCCGCCGATACACCCACTCGGGCTCGATCAGGCCCTCGTCCATGAGCCCGACCATGTAGGCGAGCCGGGCGTACGAGCCCACGAACACGACCGACTGGGTCGCCGTGACCTCACCGTCACGGACCATCTGGCGTGCCCGCTTGGCGGTGAGCAGGTCACCGGCCATGATCAGTGCGGTCAACGCTCCGAGGGTCGGGTCCCGGTCGAGCAACTCCCGGCTGAGCGCCATGCGCTCGGCCTCCTGCTCGGCGAGCGTCTGGAGCGCGTCCTGTGTCTGTGCGTCCATCAGCGCGATGCCTCCTGTGCCGCCAGTCGGGCGGCTCGTTCGTGTGACTGCCGGTCCAGCGTCGCGTGGACCTGCCGGATGCGGTGTGGCCCCCACCACCCGCAGATGCACCATGCCCGGAGGCTCACCCCCGGGCCCCGGCACACCGTGGCCGTGATGTGTGCGTTCACCCGTTGAACCCCAGCGCGGTGCCGATGGCACCGAGCGCGCTGATGGCGATGCCGATGGCGAACAGCCAGATGAAGCAGCCGACGCAGCCGCCTCCGGGGTTGTCATTCACCGGCCACCGCCTCGCGGAACAGGCCGAGTGCCTTGCGCTTGGTCGCGGGCAGGTCGTACTGCACGCTGTGTCGCCCGTGCTCGTCCACGAACACGCGCATCCGAGCTGCGCACGGGACCGCCCCGATGTGCAGGGTCGTGCTGACCCATGGCGTATAGGACACGCCGCCGATCGACGTGCTGTGCCCGGACCATGGGACCTTGATGGCCATGACTGCTGATGCCTCCTGTCGCGAGGCTCGGTGCCTCACGTATGTATACATGGTAGGTCCTCCGTCGCCGTTGTCAACGCCCTATCCACGTAGCCTGCTCGGGGGCTGTGGACAGACGGGCGTTGGGCTCACCACGAAACGGCCCCGAAACGGGAGTGAGCCCACCGTTGCCGGTGGGCTCACATCTGCTGGAGCTGTCGGTGCGCGTGAGCCCGAGCTGTGTAGCAGCTCCGGGCCGCGCCTCATGCGACGCGTGTCAGACGCGCCGCCCGATCGCCTGAGCGATCTTGCGCGCCATCACCATGGGCTCACGCTCCCACGGGACGACGTCCTCGTGACCGTACATGTCGGTCTGCGCCTCGTTCGCTTCGGGAGCGATGGCCACGCTCACGACCGCGATGCCCCGCTTACGGGCATCCTCGACCGCAGCCTTGACCAGCGCCGTGGACGGCGGCATGCCATCACTCACGACCACGATCACGCATGCCTCGCCGGGACGGCGGGTCATGAGCATGTCGTCGGTCGCGTACCTGATCGCGAGGTCGTCCGCGTTCGAGTCGAGGGCGAGATCGGCGTAGTCACCGACATAGTCGGTGGGCTCACCGGTCTGCCACAGCGCGTGGACCATGACTCCGTCATTCACGTTGTGGGCGTAGATGGCGGCGGTCACGTTGCGCATCCGGTCGAATGCCCCGGCGAGGTCCATGCCGACCTGTGCGGCCACCGTGGCACGCGTCGCGCCGAAGTGCCCCGACACCCGACCCGTGTGGTCACGGGTCACTTGTGACCCGGCGTCCATCGATCCTGATGCGTCGAGCAGCACGATGGCCCGGATACGCGTGGGTCCCGGCGTCACGACGTTCGTGAACACACGGCAGTCGCCTCCGGCGACCCGTGGCAAGCGCTGTCGGTCGAGCCGACCCGAACGCTGACCCGGTGTCGGCAGGGGATCACCATGCTTGGACGCTGCGATAGCAGCGGCCAGCGCCTGACTCACGCCGACCCGAAGGGTCGGGCGCTGGGTCCGACTGGCCGTGGGGTTCATGGGCTGACCCACCGTAGGTGGGAGGAAGCTCATGCCCTCACTGCCACCCGTGGTGGCCTTGCCACCACGCCGTGCCGGGATGCCGCGCTTGACCTCCTGCGTGTAGGTCGTGGTGCGACCACGGTAGTCCGTGAGCGTGGTGGTGTAGGAGCGGTGGCCCGACGCGCCCCGTGACATGGTCACGGCAGCGTCGATGCCGTTCTGCACGTCACCTTCGGTGCCATCGGTGGCGGCATCGGTGGGGCAGTCCTGCACCATCGACTCCGCGTCGATGCCTTCGGCATCCTCGCCGTCGGTGGGCTCATCGCCATCACGCTGGCCGGAACCCTGTTCCGGTGCCTCGCCCGGGTTGAAGCCGCCGGGCTCACCGTCGGTGGCATCACCGTCGGACTCATCGGCCCACGGATCGTCATCACCTTCGGTGGGCTCACCGTCGGCGCTGTCGCCACCTTCGGTGGCATCACCCTCGCCGTCGCCGTCGGCGTCATCGGAGCCCTCACCCTGCTCGCCACCTTCGGTGGCGTCATCGTCGGACTCACCCTCGCCGTCGGAGTCACCCTCGCCACCTTCGGTGGCGTCATCGGACTCGCCATCGGCGTCGTCACCCTGACCGTCGCCACCTTCGGTGGCGTCATCGCCGGGCTCCGACTCATCCTCACCTTCGGTGGCGTCATCGCCACCTTCGGTGGGCTCGTCCTTGAGGTCATCGCCTTCGGCGATGTGATCGAGCGCCTCGTCCATCACGGCACGGAGTGCCGGGATGGTGTGGGCGACCGCTGCACGCTCCGCCCATGCCTGCCACCAGTCGCGAGCCGCCTCGCGACCCGTCCATTCGACGAAGTCGGGGTAGCGGACCGCCATGATGCCGACACCGAAGGACGTGCTGATCCGGGATGCTTGCATCCCGGGCTTGATGGTGCGCTCACCGATCCACCGAAGGGTGATCGGCAGGGTCTCTGCGAGACCCGGGAACTCGACACAGTTGAGACGTTCGGAACGAACGTCGTCGGCGAGGTTGAGCACACGCTGTGCCCGCTTCCATGGCGTGCTCCCCTTGGCTCCGTAGGAGTCAAGGACGTGCTCGACCTTGCGGGTGTGCCGGATGTGGCCGATCTCGTGGAAGGCGAGCCCGGTCATGATCGCCGCGATCTGACCGGAGGTCAGGTTGGGATCACCCAACGGACCGTGACCTACGGTCACGACCTTGGCGGCGATGTGGGTGTTCGTCGTGAGGGCATCGCCGCTGAAACGTACGGAGTACGTTCGGTCGTCATCCGACAGACCGGCGACGATGCTGTTGAGTGCTGCCAAGGCAGCACGGGACCGCTCGACGTCGGGCTTCCGACCGTCGAGAGCACCGGACCAAAGGTCCGTGACCCACGGGATGGGGTCCCCACCGAAGGTGGGGATGAGTGATGACACGACGATGCCTCCTGTGTGTGTGCTGACGGGGTTCATCGAACCCCGGTCAGGACGGCGCGGACCGCCACCATGACCTTGGCCCGTTCGGAGTCGTTGCCGCCTTCGGCGGAGTAGTTGTGAGCGAACGCCAACTCACAAGCGTGGACGGGATCACACCCGACGGCGACCTTCGCCGCAGCCTCGATCAACTGTCTCGTAGAGACAGGCGGTGTGGCGATGGCACCGCTGTCGTAGACAGCCCGGACCTGAGCCGCAGCCTTGATCAGGGCATCTGCGATGCCCTGCGTGCAGCCACCCTGCTCGACCAGCATCTGTCGCTCTGCGACAGCCGCCGGGTATCTCACCTCAAGGTGAGATGTGACCCGGTTCATGATCGCCGGATCGACCTGCACCGTGCCGCTGCTGTAAGCAGCGCCGATGTTGGCCGTCATGACCCACATGACGGCGGGATCGACCGGGATGCTCTGTCGAGCATCCGGTACGTACACCGTCCCCTGACCATCCGTCATGGGGATGATCGCCCCAAGGCTAGAGCCTTGGGTGACCCGGTTGACCTCGTCGATGAGGACCATCCTTCGGATGCCACCGAACGGTCCGTCAGCCCGGATAGCCTCCAGTAGGAGGCTCGGCTGGAACTCGGTGTGGACACCCTCACCGGAGGTGAGGCCAACGCCGCCGACCCAGTCGAAGAACGTTGCCATGGCAACGGCGTCCACCTTGAGGAACGGCAGACCTTCGTCTGCCGCGACATGCTTCGCCGTCAGCGTCTTCCCGGTCCCTGTGGGACCGGAGATCAGCACGACGGTCCTCCGACCTGACGCATGAAGCTTCGCTTCGCGCTTGAGGTCGGCCAGCATCGTGGCGTCGTGGTGGACGGCGAAGCCGGGCTTGATGGTCGCCGGATCGGCGAAGATCACCGGGGTCGTAGACCCCGACGCCGTGACCTCACGAGCCTTCGGCTCGACCGGTGTGCTTGCGACCTGTCGCTGCTCCGCAGCGGCAGCACGTCGAGCGGCCTTGCGCTCCGCCCGCTTCGGTGAGGGCACCGAAGGTGCCGGGCTGGGAGCCACCGACGGAGTCGGTGCAGGGATGACCGGGGTGACCGGTGCCTTCACAGACTTCGTCTGTGCCTTGCGGGGCTTGCCGGGCTTGATGATGGAGCCACCGAAGGTGGCGAGGTCCCATGACCAGTCGCCACCCCCAAGGGGGGTGGTGCCACGGACCAGCACCGGGACGTTCGTCCTCCCGGCGTAGCCGGGGCATCGGACAGCGGCCTTGCCGGTCCTCCAGTACAGATCGATGCGGGGTGCTGATCCGACGGAGTCGGTCAGCAGGCGCATGATCTTGTTCAAGCGCTCGACGCTGATGCCTTTGGCATCACCATGGACGGCGACCGTCGCCGCCGACCATCGGTCGTCAACGTCGGAGACGTTGAACGCACCCTTGGCATGGACGGTGGAACCGTCATCGCCGAACAACTCGACCGTCCACATCTCCGATGTGGCAGGGGTCTTGGCGACGTGACCCCACTTCTCCGTGGCAGAGCCACGGCTCACGAGTGACGCCATCTTCGATGGCGTGACCCCACTGTCTCCGGCTCTGCCGGAGAGGACCGGTGTGGTTGCGACGTTTCCCATGGAAACGGATGCCTCCTGACGACTGACCATGCCGCCAGCCCCTTTGGGGCCGGTAGAGAACGGCGGTCGTTCGCCGCTTCCATTCCACCACATCGGGTCGGCCATCGGCTCACCGAAGGTGAGCAACGGTCTGTGTGTGTGTCTCGCAGGGAGCTTGCGCGCGAAGACCGCGCCGACGGCGTGTGTGTGCTCACGACGCACGCACGGAGGACAGATAGGTGGGTCCAAGCTACGGCAGTCAGAGACTGCCTAGCTGTGGACACACCCTGTCCTTGACATGTGCAAGCACAATGGGGGACGAGCCGAGGGAGGAGGCGGTCCCCGGAGGGGACAGGGCGGATCGAGGGAGCCCGTCCCCACCGAAGGTGGGGGTCCCCGACCACCGCCGACGACCGAGGCGAAGGGGGCCCTCCCATCTGAGTAGGGGAGGTGGCCCCCTATGGGGGGCCACCGACCCTACCCTTCTCCCCCTCACGCGCGCACGCGCGCGGAGGGAAGGGGGAGGGTACGGTGGGACTACGTCCCACCTACCCGACCCCGTCCCCCTCATAGGGGAGAGGGATGTCATGTCCCCAGAGGGTGGACCACCTATGGTGGTCCTACCCTCCCCTCCCCCTATCCCTACCCATAGGGGGGCCAGTCCCTCAACTTCGTTGAGGGACGGTCCCCACCCCCCATAGGTTCGAGGGGGATGGGGGGGAGGGGGGGATGGTAGGACCCGGGGTGTGGGAAAGGGGGGTCTGGGACCCCCTGTATCCGGGGTCCCAGACCCTTCGAGGGGGTGAGGAGGGTGCAGGGAGGAGCGGGGGGCGATGTGAGGCCAAGAGAGAGCGTCTAGGACGGACGACGTAGTCCCTTGACCGACTGAGCTACGCTCGCACCGACCGAGGAGGTCGTGGCAGACGGAGTGTGATGCCTCCCTCCTGTCGCCCCTCCTCGGCATCACACACGAGGACCGACCCATCCGTGACCGCACCCCTCCCCAGAGAGCCCAAGGACCGGCCCGGCAAGGGCGAGTGCGGGATATGCGTCGGGGAGCAGGACCGACGCATGGCCATCGACCGCGCACTGGCCTCGGGCAAGTACCCGACGCTCATCGAGCGCGAGATGCGTGGTCTCGACTGGCCCACCAAGTCCGAGACCATCAGCAAGCACAGGGAGCACTGGATCGCGCGGCTCCCGGCCACCGAGCGGGACCTCATGGCCCAGCTCGCGGGGGGCTACGCGGCCAAGCCCGACCTCGCGGAACTGGTGCGCGACGACGTGCGCCGTCGGGTCGAGGATGGGGACCTCCATCCCACCGTCCAGCAGGGGCTCATCGCCCAGCAGATGATCGACCGGCGCGAGGAGCGGGCACAGGACCGGGAGCTGGCCATGGGACTGGCGCGCTTGCTGAGTGGCTCTGGTGAGCACACGCCTGCGCGTGTCATCGACGGGAGCGCTCGTGCCGTCGAGCGACTCATCGAAGGACGACGTCCTGATCGTATCCCGGTCCCCAGTCCCCAGAACCGCTACCGCACCACGGACACCACCACCTGACCTCGCCGACGCGCTGCGCCGTGGGCGCTACGACATCGAGCTGTTCGCCAAGGGCGTCCTTGGCATCACCCTCCACCCGGGACAGGTCGCCTTCGCGGAGTCGGTGCTGCTGCGTGACGCCACAGGCCACCGACCGCGCTACCTGACCTGCGCCCTGTCGTCGGGCAACCGTGCGGGCAAGACCCTGCTCTTGGATGTGCTGCTGCTCCACGGCACGCTCTACAAGTACGGCACCCCGCCACCCGCCGAAGGTGATGAGCGGGCGCTGTACGCCCACGCCCAGCGCCGCTTCGCGGCCTACCACTTCGGCATCAGCGTCGATGTCTGCGAGATCGTGGCCGAGGACATCCGGGCCATCATGGCGGGCACCCACTACGCCCAGAGCCACGGCTGCCCCCTCACCGAAGCCATGGGCAAGGGCGTCTGGGGCATCACGGGCCAGCGCGGAGCGCTCGACTTCTCGTGGCATGAGGTGCTCGGTGGTGGCACCATCGCCTTCCGTACCTCGGGCGAGAAGGCGGTGTCGCAGTTGGGGCGCGACATGCACCTCATCACGTTCGACGAGTGTGGCTTCGAGCCTGCGTTGGAGTTCATCGTGGAGGAGGTGCTCCACCTTCGTCGCCTGAGTACGGGTGGCCAGCTCGTGATGGTGTCCACACCGTCCGAGGGCTTCAACCAGTGGCACGACCAGTGGATCAAGGGCGACCCCGACGACCCCCAGCGCGACCCCGACCGCATCAGCATGCGCATGAGCACCCGCGACAACGTGGGCTATGGCATCAGCGACGAGCTGTTCGACCGGATGGTCGCGGGCATGCAGCCACATCTGGTGCCCCAGAACATCGACGGCTACTTCATCGAGGGCGAGCGTGGGTTCTTCGACGCCCGGGCGGTCGATGCCTGCTTCGTGGACGGCATGCCCCACCGACAGGAGCCCGAGCCGCGTGGTCGGTACGTGCAGGGGGTCGATCCTGCCCTCACGCACGACTCGACATGGTCGGTCGTGCTCAAGATCGTGGCGGGCCAGCCCGCCATCGGGGTGCTCGCCCAGCGCAAGCAGGGCAAGCAGACCGTGACCGCCGTGTCGGGCCTCGTGCGGGACACCCATCTGGCCTACGACGAGGGCAGTGCGCGCTGCGACACGGGCCTTGACACCACGGGCTTCGGGGGCAAGGTCTTCCACGACACGCTGCGTGACCTCACGGGCCTGCGGGCGGTCGAGTTCGGGGGTCGCGGCCAGCGCAAGCTGACCATCCTGACCGACCTCAAGGGCCTCATCGAGCAGGGCAAGCTGCGCTTCCCGCGCACGGGCATCTGGCTGGAGCTGCGCTCCCAGTTGCTGGCCTACCGACTCGCCGACCGCAAGCTCAAGACCGACGCGGTCATGGCGCTCGCGGTGGCGGCACGGGTCATGGTCCGCTACCAGCAGGTCGTGGCCGCACCGGCCTCGCCGTTCACGTTTTTCGACCAGTCGAGCAACCCCGTGGGCCGCCAGAACCGGGTCATCACCGACCGCGAGTTCCTCGGCGGTCGGCTGCCCACCTCCACGCTCGAAGGCTGGCCGCCCAAGCCCGTCGAGGACTGGCTCGTCGAGTCGTAGGACGCCGGTACTCCCGTAGGGAGTACGTGAGTACAAGCGTCCTTGGATATGCGGGCCTTGCGATCACATCGCGTTGGGCCCACACTCGCGCCCGTGGCGGTCGTCCCCTATCCCAGCTCGGCACTCAGCGATACGCGTGTCCATCAGACACCCAAGACGCGCCAGAACCGACGCCCCCACGACCTCAAGCGCGACGGGTCGAGCGAGGACGACGCCTACTTCTACCGCCAGATCGCGGCGCGCAAGGCGACCCTCGAACCGGAGCAGCAGGCGTTCGCCCAGATGTGCGACCGCTGGGACGAGCTGTACTACCCGACCACCATCGCCAACGGCGGCGGGGCGGACAACTGGCCCGAGCACCCCAGTGCGCGCATCCCCGGGCGCGTCCACATCAGCATCAACAGCTACCCCGTGTACGTGGACGTCCCGGCGGCGCTCCAGAGCGTGCCGCCCATCGAGAACATCCTGCCCTTGGTGTCCGACGAGCAGGGCCGGATGATGGCGGCGGCCATGGAGCGGGTCTACTTCGCGTGGAAGGACGACGTCGCCTTCGAGGAGCTGGCCCATCAGGCGTGTGTGGTCAAGGGTCTGTACGGCAAGACCGCCGCCAAGGTGTGGTGGGACGAGGACGCCGAGTCACCCCGCTTCACCATCGTCGATCAGCCCCGCAACCTGTACCTCGGCTGGGGCAGTTCCGACTACCGCCGACTGGACTGGGCGCTGTACGTCTACCGCATGACCCCCGAGGCGGTGCTCGCGGACTGGGGCCTTGAGTGCGGCTGGCGTGAGGGCAAGGACGGCAAGCGCTACCTCACCGTGCTGCCACCGGCCACGCGCGGCTACGGCACCCACGCGGACCCGCTCGCCCAGCGCACCGACCGCACGGGTGGGGTCATGGACAGCACCCAGACCATGGTCGAGGTCTGGGACTACTGGTACCGGGAGCCCAAGGACGAGGACGATATCGAGGTGGGTGAGCCCACCACGATGGTCACCCGCAACTGCATCTTCGTGGGCGACCACAAGGTCATGGACGAGGAGCACGGCGAGTACCGGGGAGCCATCCCCTACATCCCGCTGTTCAACACCTACCTGCCGGGCCTGCCCACGGGGCGCTCCGAGCTGTACGACGTGGAGCAGCTCATCCGCGAGAAGGAGCAGCGGCTCTCCGAATACGCCCAGATGATGAGCCAGACCGTGAACGCACAGTATTGGCAGCTCGTGGGCCCGGAAGCCCCCGACATCGTGCCCACGGGACTCCGTCCGCAGGCCAACAAGGTGGTCGGCCCCGGTGCGGGCAACAGGATCGAGGCCATCCAGCCATGGATGCCCTCGTTCCAAGCGGAGCAGTACCTCGCGCGCATCGACCGCGAGCTACAGGACGTGAGTGGGCTCAACGACCTGCTGCGCGGGCTCGCCCCCAACAACGTCCTGAGTTCCAGCAAGGCCATCAACGCGCTGGTGGCCAACTACGAGACCCGCTCGCGCATGAAGCGCGACCTGCTGTACCGCTGGCGCAGGGACATCTGGAAGCTGGCGGGCATCATCTGGGCCGAGAAGAACACCGCCTTGAAGCCCATCTTCGAGTCGGTCGGACGGTTGGTCACCGACAACCCGTCCTTGTCCCCACGGGACGATCTCGAGACCGCCACGATGGCCATCAACCTCGTGAACGCCAAGCTCTGGAGCTTGGAGCGGGGCATGGACGCGGTGGGCGTCGAGGACCCCGAGTCCGAGATCGCCATCGTCAAGGGTGAGCGCACCGACGCCTCGCTGTTCCCCGCCGACGTGCAGGTGCAGGCGGCCCTCATGAGCACGATGCAGCAGCTCCAGATCACCGCCCAGCAGATGGGCCAGCCGATGCCGGGCGAGGAGGGCGTGTCCCCCGAGCAGGCGGCAGCCGCGTTCGGTCAGGAGCAGGGCGGCGCGGTCGGTGATGAGTCGATGCAGGGCGAGGGCGCACAGGTGATGCCGGGTGCCGAGGCCACCCCCGGTGGCCCGGCGGCAGCGGGCGCGGAGCCCATGCTCGCCCAGACCATGATCAAGGAGGGTGAGGCGAGCAACCGGCTCATGTTCCAGAACGAGATCGGCGGCGCGCCAGTGCCCGAGGAGGAGGAGCTGTGAGCAACGAGGAACTGGTCATGATCGTGGGCGGCGCGATTGCCATCATCCTCGGCGCGGTCGATGCGCTGCGCTCCAACGGGCAGGACATCAGCGCGTGGGGCGTCTGCACGCTGGGTGCCGTGTTCGTCATCCTCGCGCTCCTCTGACCGCCATGCCCGGGAAGAAGTACGCGTCCATCAAGCGCCCCAAGGTCTACGAGGCCCTGCGTCGGGGCGGCTACTCCAAGACCAAGGCGGCCAAGATCAGCAACGCGGCGGCCAAGCGCCGGAAGCACCGCTGACCCATGGCCCGCACCGGGCGCTTCGGGCGTCTGCCCGCCGAGGCGCAAGACCTCTCCTCCACCATCGCGTCGATGATCGCGCAGTACGAGAACCAGCGTGATCGCAACGTCGAGTTCGCGTGGAACCACGGGGGCAAGTTCGAGGGGCAGAAGGTCACCGACCAGTTCTTCCTCAACTGGTGGCAGAAGCGTCGGAACGAGGTGTCGGACGACGACCCCATGGCCGACTACTACGACCAGATGATCTTCAACTATCGCTTCCAGATCAGGGAGCAGAAGGTCACCCTCGCCTACACGCAGGGCAAGATCAAGGAGCTGGGCGTCGCCAAGTTCTACGTCGAGGAGGCGGGCAAGGTGCCCCGCAACTCGGCCATCTGGCGTGATCTCATGACCAACGCGGCACGCTTCAAGAAAGCTGCCGCCAAGGCCCGCAACAGTGGGGCCAAGCAGTCCAAGTTCGAGCAGTTCCAGAGCCAGTGGAACAGCCTCAACGACACCTACATCAAGCCCGCCGAGACGGTCGATGACGTCGTCAACCAGATGCTCACGTCCGCCGACATCGGATCGCGCAACCAGTGGACCCAAGCCTTGGGCGGCGGCGAGATGACGATGATGGAGGACTTCTTCTCCAAGGTCGAGACCGACCCCCAGTACGCCAAGCAGTGGAAGGAGGTGTGGGAACCGGCCCTCCGGCGCGCCGATCCGCACCACTTCCGGGGCCACCTCGACAGCGACTACCTCTCGGCGGTGTACGGGCGCGCCAAGCAGGGCGCAAAGAAGCAGTCGAAGCTCGCCGAGCGGCGGGGCTACAACGACTGGAAGCGGAGTGCGGACAACAGCGCGAGCGTCTGGAGCGGCTACCAGAAGACCCACTCGAACGCCGACCTCGCGACCGCCGTGGAGCAGGTGTGGCAGGACGCGCTCGATGCGGGCATCAACGACGAGGGCAAGAGCCCCGACGAGCGCATGGCCATCCGGGCCACCGCGCTCAAGGAACTGGGTGCGATCCGCCGCAGGGCCGAGAGGAACGGGGCCAACACGCTCACGGGTGACATCACCCGGGACATGCGCATCCTGCGTGGGGACAAGGCCGCCGAGAACCGTTCGGGCACCTCGACCGCCATCAGTCAGGACGTCGGCGACATCCGCGACAGCGAGGGCAACCTGCCCGCCGCGCAGGGCGGCACCCAAGGCGACGCCCGGATCGCGGAGCTGGCACGACAGGACATCGAGGACAACGAGCGGCTGCTCAAGGGCACCCACGTGATCCTTGAGGAGGTCGGGGCTGACGGCACCGTCAAGCGCAGCGTGGTGCCACGGGGGCAGGTGGCCACCGGGCGGGGCACGGCGGTCGAGATCGTCAAGGCCCACGGGTCCACGTATCGCGACCGTGATGGCAAGGAGGTGGACTCGGGCTCCGGGCCCATCACCATCGTGCGCGTGGGCCAGCCCGTCCGGGTGCAGGTGGGGGCGCAGGAGAACGTCACGGGGCTGGAGACCCCGACGGGTGCGAACCCCGACACGCAGGGTCCCCAGTCGGGCATCGTCGCCTTCCTGTTCACGCGGGCCGACGGCACCAAGCAGTATCAGGTGTTCCGCGACGACGGCTCCTATGAGTGGACCGATGCGCCCGTGGGGAGCAACGGCAGCGACCTCATCCGCCCCGGGCTCGTGCGCAGCACGCGCACCAACGACAGGGGCGAGGTCATCATCACCGTCGCGGACGACCAGACGACAGGCACGGGCACCGTGCAGGTCGTCGGCACCGACGCGAACGGCCAGCCCATCTACGAGGACCGGCCCCGCAACGCGCTCACGGACGTCGTGCGCTTCGGGGAGGAGCGGGCCGACGAGATCGCGGGCACCACGCCGCAGCCACCGGATGCGGCGGCTGCCCGGAACCTCGTGAGCAGCATCACGGGGCTCGACACGTCGCAGTGGAGCGCCGAGGAGCGCAAGGCATTCGAGGCGCTGACGCCCACGAACCAGCGCTACCTCATCGATCAGGGCATCGTGACCAGTGGTCGCAGCGGGCAGCAGGGCGGCGGCGGCTTCGACAAGATGCGGGCCGGTGAGGTCAGCAACGAGCGCATCGACCGGGCACGCGAACGCAGCGATGCGCCTGCGCGCTGGTTCGGCGGCAAGAGTGAGACCACCAAGACCACGCCCATCCCCGACATCCCCCAGTACCTCAAGGACCGGGGCGTCACGCAGGAGCTGTGGACCCGCATGGTGCAGGATGCGCGTGCGGGCAAGAGCGCCGAGGAGATCATCGACTCCTCGCTCAACCCCTCCAACCGGACCCCCACCTCCCAGCCCGATCAGGTGGCGTTCGGTGAGGTCAAGCGTGCCCTCAACGACGAGCGCATCAACACCCAGAGCACGCCTTCCCAGCAGCGCGAGGAGCCCGATCGTCCCGCGTGGAAGGACCCCCAGCAGCGCATCGACGAGCTGGCCGAGGGCATCCGCAAGCTCAACCTCCAGCTACAGGACCCCAATCAGGCCCAGAACCACGGCATGATCCGCGAGCAGCTTGAGACCGCCCGGCAGGAGATCATCAAGACCCGCTTGGGATCACGCACCGGTCGGCAGGAGCTGGTGGCGCAGGGCGTCCAGACCGCCGCAGGCATCGGGGCCTTCCTCGGCAACTTCCTCGGGCGCAACGGCCTGACCGACGGCACCAACAAGGTGACCGTCGAGCAGGACGACACGTTCTCCACGTACCAGACGCTCGTGGGTGGCCGGGACCAGCCGAGCCGCCAAGCCATGGCCGAGCTGGAGCCCATCGACATCATCAACGGCCTGCTCATCGCGGACCCCTCGCTCGCCCGGGACCCGCAGCGGTTGCAGGAACTCAACGCCGAGGTGCTGGCGATCCATCGCAACGCCGACAAGGACAACGCGACCTACACCTCGGACCGCCTCCAAGGCGATGGCGTGCCGCCCGAGGTCGCGGACACGGCCACGGGCAACCACCCGGGTGGCAAGAGCGCGCGTGGCAAGGGCGGCGCATCGCGGGGTGCGCCCAACGCGCCGGGCATCACCGACACGTTCGAGGACGAGGACCCGAACGCCGTGACCGATGACGAGGACGTGCCCATCGGGCCCTTCATCTGGGGTGGTGGCAAGGGCGACCCGACCCAGTGGGGCGGGCTCGCCCAGTTCTCCATCCTCAACCGTCGCGACGGTGCGACCCCGGACCCCGACGCCGACGCGGGCGACCGTCCGGTCATGAAGCTGCCGTCGCTGTTCGGGCTCACGGGCTTCGGCAACATCAACGCACAGGAGGCCGAGCGGGAGCGGCTGCGCGCCAATCAGGAGAAGGTCATGGGCTCACGGGTCACGTTCGACCCGAGTGGGCGCAAGCCCATCGCGCCCATCCGCGGATCGCGCGTCACGCCCGAGCCGGTGGTCAGGACCCCCAAGCCGCCCGAGCCCGAGAAGCCGCCGCCGCCGCCCAAGCCAACGCCACGACCCAAGACGACCCCACAGCGGCTGCCCGACACCCTCCTGCGGGCGAACGGCCAGCGCACGCCGACCACCGAGCAGGAGCAGCGGGAGTTCCAGTCGGGCTACACCGGCAGGGGTGGTATCCGGGGCTGGGGCAGGTAACCCGTGGACAGGGGGGGTCTCTCCGCGCGTCACAACGCGTCGGAGTTCGAGGCCATCACGCCCATGGGCCGCAACTACGGCATGAACGGGGCGACCATCGGGCCCGCCCTCTCGACCTACGACCTGTTCAGCGGACGACCCGTCCGAGGGCCCTACGCGAGCGGGTCACCCGATGGTGGCGATGGGCCCACGCCGACCCAGCGTGTGGGCACGCCCTACCGGGGTCTGGGCAAGACCAACATCAGCCAGCCGATGGTGGGGCCACCGCTGTCCCAGAACACGCCCTTCCAAGGGCTGGCCCCCCGGATGGGTGTCGCCGAGGGCATCATCGGCGGGCTCGTGGAGCAGTTCACGGGTGCGCTGCCGGGCTTCGCGCGGGACCCGCTCGTGGGCCTCGCGCATGGCGTGGGGCAGGTGCTCGACGTGCCCCTCGAACTGGCCGGGCACGTGCCCCTGCCGTGGGTGCCCGACGTGCAGGAGGCGTTCGACCGCCTGCCCGTGACCGCACAGACCCAGCAGATCAAGCAGCTCGCGCTCGACGACCCGGACACGGCGCTGCGCTACATGAGCCAGTACCTGCGGATGCACGAGCAGGAGTACATGGAGGCGCTGGGCATGCCGCGCATGTTCAGCCCGCTCATGATGCCCGACGCCAATATCCTCGAACGGGCGCTGGGCGTGCTGGGCATGCCCCAGCAGGTCATCGCGCGGACGTACGCGGGCACGGGTCTGCGCAACGTCGAGGACACCATCCTCAACGCGCCTGCCAACTCGCTCCCCCAGCCCTTGGAGGAGGTGCGCCTGCGGCGCTTGAGCGGTGACCTCACGCACGACCAGTTCCTCGACGAGATCACCCAGCTCGGCTACGCCTTCACGAACGACGCCTTCGCCAACTTCTTCCTGTCCATGGTCTCCGACCCCATCATCGTGGGCTCCTTCGGCACCGGGGCCGCCCTCGGGGCCATGGAGCGCGGGTCGCTCGCGCTGCGCACGGCGCGTGCCAACGCGCGTGTCGCGCAGGTAGCGCCCGAGGCCCACGCGGCGGCGACCGCCAAGGCACTCGCACGCACGACCAACGACATCAGGACCCAGTCCCCCTTGACCCCACTCGAAGCGGCGTCCGAGCAGGCTGCCGCGCTGGCCAAGGCGGCGACCGACCCACTGAACCCGCCCCGGGGCCGGGCCGGTGTGTTCAACGAGTGGGTCCGCGACGGCATCCGCGAGATCGACCCGGCGCTCATGGACGACGCGTTGCAGTACGCGGAGGGGACCCTCACCCGGCGACAGCGCGCCGTGGTGCGGATGGAGCCCATCGTCCGGGCGACGGGCTCGGTGGCACGTGTGCTCAACGAGCCCTTCCGGGTGTTCGGCACCGACCGCGCGGCGGACATGGTGGGCGCACTCCGCTCCGACGCCCACGCCCGGGGCGCGCTCGACGCGTATGGCTACGGCAACGTGCGAGCGCTGGCCAAGGCCCTCGGCGTGCCACAGGCGCGCTTCATCCAGAGCCTCGGCACGTGGATGGCCAACAGCGAGATGTCGCTCGTCCACCGCAACTCGATGGTCAAGCAGATCAAGGCGCGCGGCGGGTTGCCCGAGAACATGGCCGATGCGACGCCCAACGCACGCATCCGTGAGGTCAACCTCATGGCCCCCGACGTGCTCGTCAACGAGTCCAAGCGTGAGGCGGCGCGGGCCATGCCCGACTACGTCCTCGACACCTCCCACCTGACCCCCGAGGAGGCGGCACGCGCCCGGACGGTCTTCCGCGAGGAGCAGGAGGGCATCGCCATCGAGCGGCTGGTGGCCTCCACGGGCATGAGCCGCGAGGCCGCCACCAAGTTCATCAAGGGCGGCAACGACAAGCGGCTCGCGCTCGCCGAGGGCCTGTTCTACGGGCGCTCGGTCCACGACATGATCGAGTCGCGGACGCTCGACGCCAACGCCTACGGGTCCAAGATCGAGGCTGCTGCGGCAGCGGGCGACCAAGTGGAGGTGGCCCGCCTGACCGCACTCCGCGACCTCGTCCACCGCTACACCCTCTTGGGCGCACGGGAGATGTCGCTCGACGATGCCAAGGAGCTGCTGGGCATCGTGGAGTCGGGGGCCGCCGACGCCGCCAACCGGGCGCGTGAGTTCATCAACCGCTTCGACGTGCTCCACCAGAACTTCGAGCGCATGTACGACGAGGACGGGCGGCTCATCGAGGACGCCGTGCTGCTCGACCGGCTCGCGGTCTGGCTGCGCGACAACATCAGTGGCGGCGAGGACGGGGTCTCGTCGTTCCCCACGGTGGTGGACTACGACACGCTGGGCGACAGCCTCAAGTCGTTCATCGACGAGAACCGCCGGGTCAATGGCGGCGAGCAGTTCGCCTACCGGATCGCGGTGGCTCCGGCGGCCAAGGACCAGTGGCGTGTGTCCACCGACGCTACGGGTCGCCTCGTGGGTGTGAACCCATGGGTCGAGGCGACCGCCGAGAGCGCCCCCGCGTTCGTGCCCACCAACTGGGACACCCAGCGTAACCGACTGTTCAGCCCCATCCGGGGCGAGAAGCTGCTGTTCCAAGCGCGCTCACGCTTCATCCGGCGCGCGACCGAGGTCCACAACCTCGGTCGGCGTGAGGCCATCAACCTGTTCGAGGCGGTCCGCAAGACCGCCAGTGAGCGCAACATCCAGCCGCGCGGCCTGTCCATGGACGAGTTCCGGGGCATCGTCGATGGCGTCGCCGAGGGGCTCTCGCCCAACCTGCGCCAGCGACTGGGCGACGACGGACTCGCACTCTTGACCGCACAGGCGTTCGAGGGCGAGATGGCCACCGTGGGCCTCTCGGTCAAGCTCACCGGGAAGATGAAGACCCGCAGTGCGGGCATGGGCAACTGGGTCGGCGTGGTCTCCGAGAAGCTCTACCCGATGATGCGCTTCACGGCCAACCCGATCTTCCAGATGCAGGAGTGGCTGGAGCCCTATTTCTTCAACATCATCCGGGGCGTCAGGCCGGGGCTCCAGTGGACCGCCGAGGACCGGGCCGTCCTCGCGATGCTCGACCGCTGGAAGCTGGGCACGATGTTCAGCGATCAGGCGGAGTACGCCTACACGGCGGCGCAGGGCTGGATGAGCACCCACCGCCCCGAGACGTCCTTCGGGCCCGGCGGCCAGATCGCCATCGCCAACGAGAAGCGCATGAAGGTCCGTGACGTCAAGGACCGCAAGATGCTCAACTACATCCGTGACGTGAAGGCCGACAGCGGCCAGCGCTGGAAGCGCTACATGCTCAACTCCGCGCCCGCCCAGTGGGCCGAGATGGAGCAGCACTACGGCACCACGAACGCGGGCGAGATCGCGGTGCGCTACTGGATCGAGAAGGGCGTCCACCACGCGGACGACCCCCACTACCAGACGTTCCTCGCGACCGGCTACATCCCCAACTCCATCGGCAAGCCCCATCAGGTGCTGATGCAGCCACTCGCCAAGACGCTGGGCTATCGCGACCCCATCGCGCTGCGCAAGGCCATCAGCGATGGTGGTCTCACGGAGGCCCAGTTCCGGGCCCACCCGGTGGTCAGCACCTTCGACCCGGAGTTCGCCGACCGGGCGTGGCGCACCGCCAACTTCTCGTCGCCCGAGGAGTGGTTCGACTCGCTCGCGTCGAGCATGCGCAAGGGCGGACGCAGCGCCATCGAGATCGACCTCTCGACCCGCCTCGCGCGCAACATGGCGCAGGCCGGGGCGCGCGCCAAGGGCATCACCCTCGACGAGTGGATGGCCACACACTTCGCGGGCAAGCCCGTGTGGGTGGACTCACAGCGCGAGCTGCCGCGTGCGGCGTATGCCCAGACCATGACGTCGATGCGCGAGGACATCCGCACGGCGCGCCGGACGTATGCCGGGCTGCACGGCGGGCTGCCCCAGCGGTCAGCGGACGCTGCGGTCACCGAGCGGGCCTACCGCCTGCTGGGCGGTGGCCCCACGGAGACCCCGGTGCTCATCGCCGACCGGACCATCCGGGCGGCGGAGCAGGCGGCGCTGGGCGATGGCGTCCCGCAGATGGCCGAGGGCATCCTCGAAGTCGGCACCGAGTCCTTCCCCATGGGCTTCGCCACCGACAACACCGACGACATGCTCAACTCCCTTGCCACCACGGTGCAGGAGGCGGGCAGCCGTCCCACCGACCTCCACGAGGAGATGCTGGCGGCGGTCCAGACCGTCACCCAGCTCCTGTCCGACGAGCAGGTGGCGACGCTGCTGCGGCAGAACGTGGTCGCCCACGAGCGCATCGGCATGCTGCCGGTGACCGAGGGCTTCGTCACCGATGTGGTTCCGTCGGAGGTCGCGAGCTGGCCGGGCGTGGACTCCTACATGCGCCGGGCACTGCCCGACGATCTGGCGCTGTATGGCCACGACGGGCAGGGTGGCGGCGGGCTGTGGCATACCACCACACGGACCGACCCGGTCACCGAGCAGGGCTTGCGATCACGCCGCGAGGTGAACGCGCAGGGGCTGGGTGGCGGCCCCGACAACACGATCTCGCTGACCTACGACGAGGACCATGCCCGCCTCATCGCGGAGCGCCAGCGGGTGTTCGCTGGTGCTGCGCGTGGTGAACTCACGGGCGATCAGGTGTGGGACCACTTCATCAGCACCGAGTGGGAGCACCTCTACCAGCGGCCCTACGACGCGCTGCGCACGCTCGACCCCGACGGCGACTACCGGGCCCCGCACTGGAAGGACGCCACGGACGCCGAGTGGCGCAAGGCACAGCGCTACTTCGCCCGGGAGTGGGACAAGCGGGTGGCAGCGGGCCAGCACCGCTCGAACTGGGAGATGATCCAGCGCGCGGACAACGCGGCTCACCGCATGCAGGGCCACTGGAACAACTACAACCTCCAGCAGGGCGACCCCGAGCGCATCGGCGGCATCATCGTGGTAGGCGACCCCGACGTGGCGTTCGCCTCCCATGCCGCCACGCCACCCGAGTCCATCCGCACCGTGCAGGTGGCGGTGCGCCGCAAGCCCGGTCGCCCTATCGACTGGGTGCAGGGCGAGCACGAGCTGCGCGTGTGGCCCGAGGACATCCAGACGCTGGGCGACATCGAACCCAGTGTGTCCAAGGTGCAGGGCACGATGCAGGACATGCGCGCCGAGGTGGCGGCACGCATGTTCGCGGGCTACGTGCGGGCGCTCGACGAGGACGTCGCCCCGGGGACGGCGATCCAGCAGATGGCCGACGTGCTCCACGACATCAGCCTCAAGCAGAAGGCCGACCCCCGTGGCCGCACGGTCGTGGACCACCCCTTGGTCGCGGAGCTGGTGGGCGACTGGGAGGCCGGTGCCCCAGCGGCGATGAGCCCCTTCGCCCGTGATGTCATGGACCAGACGTTCGGTGCGCCCAAACGCTCGGCCACGATGCGCCGGGGCACGGCCCCCTCGTTCAGCGTGCAGGCGAAGGCCGCCGCCATCGACCGCCATGCGCTCCATGCGTTGGGGCACTGGACACCCGAGTACGCCACCGCCATCGCCCGGCGCATGGTCAAGGCAGGTGACGCCACTGACATCGACGACGCCCTCGGCCAGCTCTCGGCGCGTGCGGGCTACGACGTGCGCAAGCCCAACCCCAATCAGGCGGACCCCGAGGTGCTCTACGAGTGGGGCGTCCAGAAGGCCAACGCCCTCGCCAACGCGGCCAACGCCGAGGACTGGGGTGGCCGCAGCGACTGGACACCGGGCGAGATGGCGACGCTCGCGAGCACCCACGCCCGGCGCATCGCGGAGCAGCACGCGAGCGAGGTGGAGGGCGGCACCGTCCTGCGCAAGGCGCTCGTGACCGAGGTCAGCCCGGGCTTCCGGCGGGCCCCCGAGTGGACCAACCCGCTGCCCCCCGACGAGCTGGTGTCGGGCCCCGGCTCGACCCTTGAGGGCACACTGCCCCAGTGGGATGACCTCACCGACGACCAGATGCGGGACGTCAGCAGGCAGGTCTCGCTGATGGCCATGGACTTCGTGGAGCAGGCCACGGGCGTGCGCTTCGTGGGCTCACCCATCGACATCGTGATGCCCCGGGGCGGCGGGGCCGCCGCCGTGTCGCCACTCACGGGCTGGTCGCTCATGGCCCTCACCGACGAGGCCGCCGACTCGGCCATGGACATGATCGGCGCGACGCTCCAGCTCGACGAGGTGTGGGGCACCAAGTACACCGATGCCCTCACAGCGGACCCGTCGAAGGGCATCCACTGGGCGCTCGACCTGCGACTCCCCTCGACCGCCACCGCTCGCCACTGGGACGCCTTCGCGCGCTATGCGGCGGAGGCGTACCCGGACGGGACCCGCGTGCTGTCCGCGCGTGACACCGAGGGGCGACAGGTCGTGCGCATCGTGTGGCAGCCCGAGGAGGGTGTCGCCCAGACGACGCTCGACGACTTCCTCGCGGGCATGCGTGAGGCCGAGGCGGGCATCGAGGACGAGCTGCACGTGGGCGACTGGGTGAACGGGCTGCCCGACGAGTTCGAGTGGATGCGCGAGACCATCCTGCCCGTGGAGCTTGACCGCCACCCGGTGCAGGTCAAGATGACCACCAACCGGGGCGCGGATCACCCACGCGTGGGCTCGACCTTCGCCCATGACGAGCGCATGGCCCGTTCCCTCACGCGAGGGGGCATGACGCCCGAGGAGGCAGCGAACGATGCGATCGGACGAACCTATCTCGACCGACTCCGGGCCCGAGGGGACTACGGAGCAGAGGTGGCGGCAAGCGTGGTCGGTCGGTGGCGGGATCAAGCCAAGTCGCACATCGACGATGCGTACGAACAGTACGCGCCGAGCCTCGCAGGACCAGCCGCAGGGCGAGCCCGGCTCGCCTCCCTCGGAGGCGGAGCCCGAGGAGAGACCGTCCAGTACCAGCGCAACGCCCGAGGGGTCCGAGCAGCCCTTGCCTACACCGACGGAGCCCGAAGCACCCTCTACGTCCTAGAGCACGCCGACCCCAGCTCCATCGTCCACGAGTTCGCCCACGAGTTCGCGCGCTCCCTCGACGAGTCGGGCAAGCGTGCGCTCATGACGGCGTATGACGCCACCCCGACAGCGTCGGGCGGGCGTCGGCGCACGTCCCGCCAGTGGGGCCGCCAGCACGAGGAGTACCTCGCCCGGGAGTTCGAGCACTACGTGGCGGGTGGGGCCAAGACCGCCCCGACGCCGGGCTTGAAGGCGATCTTCAACGCCTACGGGGAGTGGGGCCGGACCAACCTCGAAGGCGGTGTGCGCAACGTGCCGCAGGAGGTGCGCGAGGTCTTCGACGAGTGGTTCCGGGTGGCCGACCAGAGTGAGCCCAAGGCCACGTTCGACGCGGACGAATACCGCTGGATGCAGGCCCTGATGCAGAGCTTCACGATGGGCGAGGAGCAGGCCCACACCCGCCACTACTACAAGCGTGGCCGGTCGTGGACCGAGCGCAGCGTCAACCACCCGTACCTCGGCATGTACCCGGCGTCCTACATGTGGGGCAAGGTGCTGCCCGCCATGATCCGCTTCCTCGTGGCCAAGCCCTTCGGCGTGGACGCCCCCTTCGCGGGGGCGCTGATGGCCAAGCACGCGGCGTTCTACGCCCAGCTCATGATCCAGACCAACCCCGAGATGCAGGACTTCATCGAGAAGCACCCCGAGACCATCCGCATGTTCCAGATGATGTTGCCGGGCACCCCGTGGGACATCCCCGTGAACATGCCAGCGTGGGCCCGCCACGCGGCGGAGGACGCGGCGCAGAACCGCCTGCGCACGGAGCAGGGCTTGGCCGCACAGCCGACCGACTTCGGCAAGATCATCGAGGACACCGTCGCGTACGCCTTCGGGGGTCCGCGCGCCATCGCATCGCCGTTCAACCTCATGAGTGAGTGGAACGGAGCCAACACCCCGGAGCCCGACGACGCGGCCAACGTGTGGTCCCAGATCGGGCTGTAGTGATATGTCCTTGACATCACGGTCAGGGGCGATAGAGGATGCAAGGAGGAGTTCGTGACCGAGCAGCGAACGTCCGAGGGGCAAGCGCCCATCGGTGAGGGGACGGCACAGCCGCCCGCCCCGCCGGTCGGTGAGGCCACTCGCACTGTCGAGCAGGTCGAGGCGGAATACCGAGCGCGGCAAGCGGGCAAGGACCGCGAGAACGCCGCTCTCCGACAGGAGCTGGACCGCTACAAGGCAGCGGATGCACAGCGCCAGACGGAAGCAGAAGCGCGACGGACCGCTGAACTAGGTGAGGTTGAAGCCCTCAAGCGACAGCTTGCCGAGCGGGACACGGCCCACGCCAGCGAGGTGCGGTCCATCAGGTTCCCCAACGCAGCCGACGTGCTCGACGCGAGCGCCTTGGCTGCGATGGATGAGGCGAAGCTCGTAGCGCTGGAGGAGCGTCTGCGACCGGCAGGTGGGCGCAAGCCCGAGCCGTACGTGGACCCCAACGCACCGCCCCGGAACCCTCCGCAGGGGCAACCCGGTCCTCGGTCCACGAGTGATCTCAAGGCGGACCTTGAGCGGATGGCACCGGAGTTCATCGACAGCATGAACCGCTGATGAGGACACACTCCGAATGCCTGATGTCATCGTCGCTGGCCAGCCCATCGGTACGGGTGGCGTAGCGCAGACGACCAACTTCGACAACACCGTCACCGCACTGGTCAGCCAGAACATCGCGGAGAACCTGCGCAAGGTCGTCCGCTACATGGCGGCGGACGGCTACGTGACGGGCGACATCGTGCCCGGCACCAACAAGATCAGGTACATCTCCTACGGTGACCTGCCCATCACGCTGCCCATCCCCACGCCGCCCGCCCCCGGGACCGTGCCGTGGCTCGTCGAGGGTCAGAGGCCCTTCCTTGAGCCCATCACCATCGGATACGAGGAGCTGGTCGCCTATCAGGCGGGTCGGCTCGTCGGCATCTCCGATGTCGCGCTGGCGCTCAACCCCCACAACCTGTTCTCGGTGGCTGCCGAGCGCGTGGCGTACAACGCCATGCAGACGCTCGACAACTACATCGCACAGGTGCTCCATGCGGGCACCAACGTCCAGTGGGCGGGTGCGGCCACCAGCACCGGCACCATCACCTCCGCGATGAAGCTCACGGCAGCCGAGATCAGGGAGGCCGTGGCCACCCTCAAGGCGGCCAACGTGCCGACCTTCGCGGACGGCTACTACCACGCGTTCGTCCACCCCAACATGATCTTCGATCTGATGGGCGACACCGCCGTGGGTGGCTGGATCGAGGCCGCCAAGTACGGCGCGGTGGATCAGCTGTTCGCGGGCGAGATCGGGCGGCTGTACGGCGTCCGCTTCATCGAGACCCCCGTCGGCACGTACCTCGGCACCGTGGGCGCGACCAGCGCGAAGGTCTACTCGACCTTCGTGTTCGGCCCCGGCGCGTGGGCGGTCGGCGACGTCCAGACCATCCGGTCGTACATGGTGCGCCCGGGTGGTGATCACACCGATCCGCTCGCCCAGCTCGCCGAGGTGGGCTGGAAGGGCATGTTCGGTGCGCGGCTGCTCGGCTCCGCCACCATGGTGTCCAGCGGCCCCAAGTACATCCGCATCGAGTCGGGCGGCACGCTCTGATCTGACCATCGGGGGCGGGTCCCGTGCCCCAGCCGGGCCCGTCCCCCGAGTCCCTAGGAGCGTGAGGCCATGGCCCCCTACATCGCGCCTGACTTCGACCACCTCAAGGATGCGGTGGCCCTCGACCTGCGTGACGTCCTGTTCAAGACGTTCACGGAGCCGATGGTGGGATCACTCATCAACGAGGGGATCGCCGAGCTGGACCGGCTGCGCCCGTGGCCGCGCGTCGTCGCGCTCGCGTGGACGTATCCGGCGACCGACATCGCACTGGGCCGCCAGCAGATCATCGCGTTGGAGGCGCAGAACTACACCGACGCCCCGTGGCGCTACGTGCCCCAGTGCAGTCGGACCTTCGAGGGCATCGCCGCTGACGGCTGGGACCAGTGGGGCGACACCCTGATCCTGCCGCAGGGCATCCTGACCTCTGACACCACGGCGTTCCGGGCGCTCTGCTACGAGGACCGGGACCCGCTCAAGAACGAGACCGACGTCGCCCAGTTCTTCGACATGACCGACGAGGAGGTCGTGCGCGCCTACGCGCGCTGGACCGCGCTGGAGATGCTGCTCCATGACCGCACGCTCTACCAGCAGTGGCAGACGCAGGCCAACAACAGCGACGTCTCCCCGACCCAGCTCCTCCAGATGGCGAGCACCTTCAAGCAGGAGTGGTCGGACCTGCGCAAGCGGGCGGTGCTGCTGCGCCGGGTGGCGTAGGTGGACCTGACCCGGCCCGTCGAGTACCGGGGACTCCAGCTCAACAGCCCGGTGATCTCACCCACCGCGCCCATCCGTGGCATCACCATCGAGAGCTGCGACTACTCCGACGTGCCCGGCGTGGGCTACACCGAGAAGCGTGCGGCCACCGACGGCTACGACGCGTCGGACATCACGCTCGGCATGCGCACCGTGGTGCTCACCGGGACCCTGTACGGCCAGACCCGGGCGGACCTGTTCGACTATCTCCAGCTCCTGCGCAACGCGTTCAGCCCGACCGCCGCGTTCGCTGACGAGCCCGGCGAGTACGGCTACATCCCGCTCAACTTCGAGGTCCCCACCAAGAACACCACGAGCTACCCGAGTGGCTTCAAGCCGCAGATGATCAAGGTCCGCCCGGTGCGCGACCTCGGCTTCAACATCCGGCGGGACACCATCGGTGGGGTCACCGAGGAGGGGCTGTCCATCCCGTGGCAGGCCCAGCTCCAAGCGCGCGACCCGCGCGTGTACGCACAGGACTACACCGAGTTCACGGGTATCGTGGGGTCAACGGGCACCCAGTCCGGGTCGTTCAACCACAAGGGCGACTACCCCTCGCCGCTCAACATCATGCTCGCGCTGTCGGCGGGTCCTGCCCTCACCTTCACGCTCGTGATGGGCGGCAGCACCATGGTCCTGACCGTCCCCGCCGATGCGTCCAATGCGCGTGTCCTGCGCTATGACGGCACCCACCGGGTGGTCACCTTGCAGATCGGCACGACCGTGTCGCTGCGCATGGACCTGCTCAAGTTCACGCAGGGCGTGACCCACCCGCTCGTGCAGCCGGGCAACAACCCGTTCACGTGGACCCGCCCGTCGGGTCAGGGCTGGCTCGACCCCGGATCACGCATGTGGTTCTGGGAGGCATGGGCGTAGGTGGCCGCGACCAAGACGCTGCGGCTGGAGCTGTCGAAGGACAACACCAGCCGCCACATGACCAACGATGGCAGTGGGGCCACCGACCAAGGCTCGGGCGGGGAGCCCCACTGGATCGTCGGTAAGGCGTTCGGCCTCGGCGGTGGACGCACCGACGTCTACCGGGTCCATGCCCAGATCGACGAGAGCGGCCAGTACACCAACGTCGGACGGGTCATCGGTGCCGACCTCGTGCTGCGCGGCTCGGCGACGCACATCGATCAGGGCGGCAACATCTCGCGCCTGCGGATGCGCCCCATCACGCCCAGCGCGGATGCGTGGAGTGAGGGCAACAGGGGCGAGAACTCGTGGGGGGCCGACGAGTACCTCAACGAGCGCCTGACGGACGCGTCGAGCGCATCGGTCGTGAGCCAGCAGCTCGACCCGGGTGTGGTCAACCGCATCGACATCATGCCCTTGCTGCGCTTCTGGGCCCCCACCTCGGTGCTGTTCCGCATCGGGGGCGTCGATGTGGCGGGTCGGAGCCACATCAATCGTGGCTTCAAGGTCTGGTCCGACGACGAGGACAAGAGCAGCCACGCCTTCGAGTGCTGCTCCATCGACCACGCCACCTCGGGCAACCGGCCCTACGTCGAGGTCACCTACGAGCCCAGCACCACCAAGCCGGTGGCGGTGGCCATCGCGCCCTTGGGCAACGTCAACGATGCCCCCACGTTCGTCGTGGGCATGGCCGACGAGGACCCGGACCAGCGCATCAGCGCGTATGAGCTGGAGGTCCGCAAGGTAGGAGGGACGGCGCTCACATGGAACCAGCCCAAGACCGCAGCGACCGCCGCCGAGAGGGCGACGGGCGCACAGGGCCAGTGCTCGATCGTCGCGCCCAAGAGCCAGTTCAAGATCGGTCAGCAACAGGAGTGGCGCGCCCGCGTCTGGGACAGCGAGCCCAAGCCTTCGTACTCCGACTGGACGCCTTGGGTGGACAGCCGCTTCACGGTCACCGGTGGCGTCCCGACGCTCGGGACCGTGTCGCCGATCGGGACCGTGGACCGGATGGCCGGGGTCCGGTTCATGGTGCCGTGGACCCACCCGCAAGGCAAGGCCATCGCATCACTGCGCATCCAGACACGGGTCTCCACCGTAGAGGGCTCCCCCCTCTGGGACGGTACGGACAACGCATGGGATACGGGGGACGTCACACCGACCGCCACGGAGCAGACATCGAAGACCGTCAACCGAGGCTACACGGGTGACTCCCTAGAGGCGGGCAACTACTCGTGGCGGATCATGGTCACCGACGTGCTGGGTGCCCAGAGCGCGTGGGCCTACGGCACGTACGTGCTGACCGCCGACTACGACGTCGAGAACCCGGGCGCGGGCGACAACGTGGGCTACAGCCGCAAGAGCGTGGGCTTCCGCATCATCCTGCGGGCGATGGGCACGAGCCGGGGTCCGGGTGCCCTCAAGGCGGTCATCGAGGACGCGCTCAACGTGGGCATGTCGTCGTATGTGAGCGCACCGGGCGAGTGCTACTTCACGCTCCCCGCGACCCACCCGCAGGTCGGCGAGTGCGAGCCCTTCAAGCGCCACTGCTCGTTCGAGCAGTACCGCAACGGCAAGTGGCAGGAGATATGGGCGGGCATCCTCATCGACTTCGATGCCACGGGCGACGACGTGGTCATCAACGGCATGGACTACATCGGGCTGCTGTCGCTCGACATCGAGCGCCGGTCGTGGAAGTCGGGTGATGCCAACAGCAAGAAGCCCAAGTACTACAACCAGACCATCAGCTCCATCATCGCGGACCAGCTCGACACGGCCATCGGGACCACCGACTCGCCCGTGGGCTTCATCGAGCGCCCTCCCGGGGGCACCGCCTCGTTCCAGACGCTGGCCACCAAGATCGTCATCGACGCCTCGTATCGCCAGCGGCTGGAGTTCATCCGGGGACTCCTCGACTCGTACCGAGCCGGGACCGGTGTGCGGTCACGGCTCGTCGTGCGGCGCAAGCAGAACAGCACCTCCGACGAGACCCACGGCTACAGCTACGCCTTCAACCTGCTCGCCGACTCGGGCACCAACCGCAAGGCACTGCGCCTCGAATGGGGCGGCCTCGTGCAGGGCTTCCGCATCCAAGCGTTCGGCGACTTCGCGGTCCGGGTGCTGGGCATCGGGCGTGAGGTCAACGAACTCAAGCCCCACTACGCGACCGGCAACGCGCCCAACATGTCCACCAGCACGTGGGGCAACCTCGCCCGGGTCGCGGTGTGGCAGGACATCGACGACGAGGCGGACCTCCAGCGCCGGGTGGACCAGCTCGCCGCCGAGAGCGCGCGTGTGGGCAAGCGCATGGCGCTGGGCCTGCGCGTGCGCGGGATCGCGCCCTTCGACGGCTGGGACCTCACCGACAGTGTGCCCATCGACATCGTGCGTGGCGTCGTGGACACGGGCAACTTCGCGCCCGACCCCTCGGGCGAGACCGCCGGGCTCTCGTGGTGGACCATCTGGGGCACCGAGTGGCGCTGGTATCCCGACGGCCACGACGAGCTGACGCTGGTCGTGCGGCCACGGGAGGACAGCAACCCGCCGAACCCGGACCTCGTCGTGGGCAAGCCCTTCGTGCCCACCCCCGAGTGGACCATGGCCCCGGGTGCGCCCAACACCGCGACCATGGCGCAGCTCACGCTGTTCTACCTCGATACCGACACCAACGACACCTACGAGAAGGTGGTCGATGAGGCCACGGGTGTCGAGTCGTACGTGCTCACCGCCGAGGGTGGCGGCGGGGGTGGCGGCACGCCCGACACCACGCCGCCCGGTGTCATCACGGGCCTCGGCATCGAGGGCACGGTCTACCTGCGCGAGGATGGCACGCTCGTGTCGGGCTTCGACATCGACTGGGTGACGCCCGCCGACACCGATGTCGTGGGCTACGACGTCGAGCTGGACAGCGACCCCGCGTTCCCCGCGCCCCAGACGCGCACCCCGTCGGCACCGCCCTTCCACTGGGAGCCGGTGACCCCACTCGCCATCGTGGGCATCAGCGCCGACCCGGTGCCCATCACCTACTACGTCCGGGTCCGGGCCTTCGACGCGGCGGGCAACCGGCTGGAGTGGGATGACCCCACCACCCCACCGCCGGTCGCGTCGGGCACGGCACCCACCGACCCGTGGGCCCCCGACGAGCCCGAGAGCCTCACGGCCTCCCCGGGCTACCGGCTGGTGTCACTCTCGTGGCCGCGCGTGGACTTCGCGGACCTGTCGCGCTACGGCGTGCGCTACACGGCAGCGAAGGCGGGCGTGACCCCGCCGGAACCCGACCTCGACGGCTGGATCGACCTGTCCACCCTGTCCACGCGCATCGTCATCACCAACCTCATCCCGGGTGCCCACTACTGGTTCGAGGTGCGCGCCATCGACCGCTCCGGGCAGGTGCGCGCCTACGCCGACCCGCCCACCAACCTCGTGCCCATCGCGGTGTACGCGTCGCAGGAGCCGGAGGCTGGCTGGAGCGAGCGGATCGAGGCCATCCCCGAGGCCCTTGCGCCCGACGACGTGTCGCCCATGGAGGACGTGCAGGACTTCCTCGCCACGGGCACCTTCGACGCGGACCTCATCAAGACCGGCACCATCCGCATCGACAACGACCCGCACATCGAGGCGTTCGACCCGGCGGGCCGCTTGACCGCACGCTGGGATGCCAACGGTGCGCTGTACCTCGACCCGGCCAACCCCAACCGGGCCATGTGGATCAACGAGGCCGAGGTCAAGGTGTCCGAAGCCTTCACGGGTGACGTGGGCACGACCGTCTGGCGTGTGATCTCAAGCGCCGAGGGCATCAGCGGCAGCGACATCAACTGGGGCGTCATCCCGGGCGGTCACAACCTCATCCCCAACGCGGCCTTCGAGCTGGTGCCCTTCCCCACCACGGTGGCCACGGTGAAGACATGGACCGTCGCCGCCGACTGGGGCGCGTCGGTCGCTGCCAGTGACGTCAACGTGACCAAGACCGGCGCTGACCTCACGCTCACGACGGCGACCTACTGATGGCCACACGCAGGTTCGACGCCAACCGGGAGCAGTCGGTCGCCGACATCAGTGCGGGCCCCGCCGGGAACGGCAACGACGACCACATGCCGTGTGGCCGGTCCTCGTTCAACAGCACCATCACGTTCGCGGCGCTCCTCCGGTTCGCCCACGACTGGTCGGGCATGGTCACGGTCACCAAGGTCGTGCTCAACGTGCGCATGACCGGCGGTGTCCACACCGCGCAGGGCGCGTCTGGCAAGCAGATGCGCACCCAGCGCGCCAACGCCGCCTTCACGTCGGGCGGCGGCTCCGAGAACTCGTGGAGCACCAGCGCCTCGGGCACCAAGTGGGGTGAGGTCATCGGGACCGGGACGCCCATCGACAAGACCATGCCCGACTCGGGCTGGGTCGCCATGGACATCACCGACACCTACATGTCCTACGTGCCCACCTCCCTCGGCGGCGGCGGTGCGTCCAACAACGGCCTGTACCTCCGGGCGCTCGACCAGACGCTCACGAGCCAGTCGTTCGAGATGTACGGGATGCGCTCGGCGTACCCGCCCTACCTCATCGTCACCTACACCACCGCCGTGCCCAACACGGCTCCGACCAAGCCGGTCATCACCAAGCCGGTCAACGGGCAGGTGTTCCCCCCGGGCACCACGAGCATCCTGCTCTCGTTCACGGGCAGCGACCCGGATGCGGGCGACACCATGTCCAAGTTCGGCTGGACGTGGGGGGCCGGGCCGGACAGCGGTGAGGTCACCGACCTCACCCACGCCAGTGGCTTCAACGTCACCGATCACCCGCTCGCCGTGGCCGGGATCGCCAACATCCCGGGCACCGACACCCTCACGGTCAAGACCTACGATCAGGACGGCGCGGTCAGCGCTGTCAGTGCGCCCATCACGGTCACGTTCAGCGCGGCCCCGACCGTCAGCTCACCGACCCCCGGTTCGGGTGCGCTCGCGGACATCCACAACGCAGCCGATCTGGCCATCTGGACGTTGGCCGGGGCGCACGCCAAGCCCATCGTCAAGTTCACCTACCAGCACGCGCTCGCCCGTCCCATGGCGGCGTACCGCGTGCGCATGTACAGCGATGCGCTGGCCACCCTGTACGACTCGGGCACGGTGGCGGCGAGCGCCGCTGCCGGGGCGGTGGTGACGGTCAACATCCCGACCGCCATCGTCATGGGCACCCAGTACCGTTGGGGCGTCGAGGTGCAGGACGCCGATGGCAACTGGTCGGCGGCGATGACGCCGACCACGTTCAAGGTCCGGTGGGGCCAAGCCATCTACAGCGAGAACATCACCACCACGGGCAAGGACTTCTCGTGGGCCAACAGCACCCCGGCGCAGGGGCGGGCCCAGTTCCTGTACCGCCTCGCGGACGACGCGGCTGGCGCTGGGCCCACGGCGTGGACGACCGCCTTGCCCTCACAGCCCACCACGCCCAAGGCATACCTACAGGTGCTGGTGCGCCTGATCGCCACGGTCGCGGGCCAGAACCCGGCGCTACCGGACATGACCCTGACCTACAGCAAGGGCACGACGGCGCTGCCCGACAAGTGGTACAACGTGGTCCCGGCCAACGCCGCCCTCTCGCTCGACTCGTCGGTCCGGCGGTTCAGCAGGCTCAGCCTGCGGGTGCGTGCGCTCGCGACCACGAGCCACGTGCTGTACCCGTACCGGGTGGGCATCGGCAGCGGCATCGACGTGGTGCCGGGCACCGACTACACGTACAGCGCCTACGTGCGCACCAACGGCCCCTTGGGCGGTGGTGCCATCGTCAAGATCGGCATCCGCAATCAGGCGGGCACGGCGTACATCGTCACGCTCACGCCGTGCGACCCCGATGACGGGGCCATCCAGACCAACGACACGAGCGCCCACCCCGATGGCTGGCAGCGCCTCGCGGGCTGGTTCACGGTGCCCGAGGGCACGACCGTCATCCAGCCCGACGTGTGGAGCAACGGCCTCGTCATCGGCAACGAGTACTGGGTGGACGGGGTCAAGCTGGAGGAGGGCCGGGTCGCCTCGGCGTGGGCCCCGGGCCTGCTGGGCGCGGGCACGTTCGACCGGGCGGGAGCCCAGATCGACGGCGCATTGGGCGGCATCTTCCGGCTCCGTGGCACCACGGGCGGCGTCCGTGATCTCGTCGAGCTGGGGCCATCGGGTCTGCGCCTCGGTGGGGACACCGACCTGTCCTCCCCGTCCGACGGCGCGCTGGCGGTGGACGGCGTGGGTGTCTCGCTGTCGGGCCACACGCACCCCTACGAGCCATCGGGCACGGTGGCCACACACGCCGCTGCCGCTGACCCACACGCGGGCTACCTCAAGGAAGCCGACATCAGGGTGGCGCGTGGCACCGGGGCGTCGCTCGCCGCCGGGGCCAATGCCCAGTACATCATCACGTGGCCGACCCCGTTCGCGGATGCCAACTACACCGTGTCCATCACGATGTGGACCAACGCCGACCCGGCGGGTCGGCAACTGTCCTTCGCCATCGTGGGGGTGGCCGCAGCCAACGTGACCATCAGGATCATGAACAACACGGCGGGCACGGCCATCACGCCGGGCTGGCACGCCATCGGTATCCACGACTGATGGCCACGGCTCGGGCAGCGGTGGCAGGCATGCTCGTCTCGCTGCTGTTCGTGTGGTCCCAACGACCCAACGACGGCCAGTTCACGCAGCCGGAGATCGTGGTGCTCGTGGTCCTGCTGGCAGCGGTGGCCCTGCTCGTCGTGCCCGACGCTGCGCACCAGCTCCGGGTCATGCGGGGCAAGCACGACGACGAGGAGGGGTGATGTACCGAGCGGAACCGGTCACGCAGCGGGACGGGTCGTCCCTCGCGAACAGCAACTGCCTCATGGCGGCAGCCGCCGTGGGCCTCGACTTCCACACCTTGGGCGACAAGACCTCGACCGGCGCGAAGATGCGCAGCTACTCGGGCGACACGAGTGGGGGCACCAACACCGACGAGATCGAGCGGGCGTGGAAGAACGGCTACTCGGAGGACCCCGTCACCCGGGACGGCAACCCGTGGTCCAAGGTGCTCGAAGACCTCGCGGCCAAGCGGCTCGTGATGTTGCAGGTGTGGCACGCCACCGTGGGCGGGCCATGCCTCTCGGGCAGTGGGGCGTACGGCCACGGCATGTGCGTCGCACCCGAGTCGCGCACGAGTGATGGCAACAAGGAATGGCTGGTCGCCGACCCGTGGTGCAACCCGCCCAAGTGGAGCTGGGTCCGTGAGTCCAAGCTCAAGGCGGGCGCGGAGAAGTGGGTGGCCACGGCGCGTGCCGCCGCCAACGTCAGTGGCCCCACATGGCCGCTCATCATCGCGGCGGCCATCCGCCTCATGGAGCGCTTCGGGCCCGACCACCCGGCCACGTTCGAGTTGCCGGAGGTCGGCGGCCCCGGCGTCCTGTTCGCATCCACCAAGCCGCAGCCGGGAGCAGACGACGTGGCCATCAACACCAACGGCTCGCGCATCGTGACCGCACGACGCGTCAAGCTCACCGCCGAGACCGGGTTCTACAAGGAGGCGAGCCTCGACACCAAGTACGGCACGCTCGCATCGGGCTCGGTCCGTGAGTTCATCGGGCCTGCCCTCGGCGAGAACTCGATGGCCATCCTCGTCAACACCTCCAAGCCCTACAGTGATGGCACCGACCGGCCCACCATCGTGTACGTCACGAAGGACAAGTGCGGCGAGCCGTATCAGGTCGAGGACGACGTCATCAAGGCGCGCGACGCCGAGTGGCGGGCATGGCTGAGTGGTGACGCCGACGCCCCCGACAAGTAGAGTGCGATGGTCCATTCCCCCACGCCCAGTTCAGGAGGAACCGTATGACCGAGGAGCTGGTCGCCACTCGTGTGGACGAGCGTGACCCCGTTCCCCCCGAGGAGGACGCCGACCGGGCTCAGGTGACCATCGACGAAGCGCTCGGTGAGCCCACGGACGACGAGTCCGAGGACGACGTCGAGGGCGATGAGGACGAAGGAGGCGAAGCGTGAGCACCGGCAGGGGTAGTCAGGGCAAGGGCGACACCATCACCGGGTCCAAGGGTCCGGTGGACGTCCGCGAGGAGCCGCTCGACCACGTCGAGGGCGACACCATCACCGGCTCGCAGGGGCCGGTATCCCCGGGCCAGCCCGGGGCGGCTCCGCAGGGCACGTTCACGGGCGCGGGCGACCGCGACTGGACCGACATCAACACCCGCATCGTCACGGTGAGTGGGGTCAACGTCGCCAACTTCGGCGACATCCACTACACCGAGGACGGCGACATCAGCGATGACGACATCGCCAAGATCGACGCCGACTTCCAGAAGGCCGGGGCCCAGCCGGGTCAGGGCCGGGCCGTGGCCGAGGCTGCCAAGCAGATGGGCTACGGCATCAAGTTCACGGCGCGCAAGTCATGAGTGAGCCCAAGGAGGGCGAGCAGCCCACGCAGACCCTGCCCGAGCAGCCCGAGACCGAGGCCGAGACGGGCGGGCACCCCATCCATGGTCGCGACGAGGCGATCTACGAGCCCAACTTCGGGCTCGATCCCGCCACGGGTGAGGTCAAGGAGATGCCCGACCGGCAGGACCCACCCAAGCCCGAGGACGTCGAACCCAAGGCGTGACTTCCCCCGGCCCCGCACTCTCGCGGACGTGCCACGACCACGTCCGCTCCCCGAGGGTGCGGGGTCGCACCGAAGGGACGTGAGGACATGGATGTGCTGACACCCGACGTGCGCGTAGCGCTCCTGACCATGCTCCCTGCGAGCGGGCTGCCCACCGACATCGTGGACCGGCTCGATGTGGACGCCCGCTCCGATGACCTCACGCTCGCCCCGGGCCCCGGCACCCTCGCCGAGGACCAGCCGGTCATCGAGCTGTTCCTCGCCATCGGTGTGCCCACGGTGTATACGCTCGCCGTGCTGGGCATCGAGGACCCGCCGTTCGGCCAGCACGTACACATGAGGACGCCATGACCGCACTCCAGCCCGACGTCAACCTCGCCCTCACCGCCGCGCTCCCGCGCGCCGGGCTCTCTCCCGCCGCCATCGACTGGCTGGAGACCGACCCCATGGCCGAGCACCTCGCGCTCGTGGACGGTCCCGGCAGCGACGAGGAGGACCGCCCGGTCGCCGAGCTGTTCAACCGTGTGGGCATCCCGACCCTCGTCGCCCATACCCTCACCGACGTCTCGGCCATGGAGGCCATCCCCGAGTGGCCCCATGCCCACCACCTGCACCTCAACGAGGTGGGCACCACCTGACGATGTGACGCGTCGTCGCCTGCACTGCCTCCGCACGCACCGTCGCTACTGGGAGGCATGCTCCTTCTCCGTCCTCACAGGCACGCGTCTGTCGTGTCGGACATGCCTCGTGTGCGGGGAGCACTGGAAAGGGCGCTGGCTCCGGGTGCTGGCTTCGTGAGCGTCCAGCCGGGCACGTACACGCCCTGCCATGGCGCGGGACCCGTGTCCGCACAGTAGTGCCGGGTCGTGGGCAGGGGCGCACGCGGGCCGACCGCGACCGCCTCCGCTGCCGCATGGAGCACCACCCAGCCCACGAGCACGCACAGCGCGAGCAGCGCGAACGTCTCGAAGCCGTGGTGATGGGTGGGGAGGTCCCGATAGGGACGGTGCCGGTGCGCGGTCATCGAAAGGATGCCGCGCACACGGCGAACAGGAGCAGCAGTCCGATGACCGCCACCGCTCTGGACACTGATGCCTCCGGGGGTGACTCTGGGATGGGTGCCCCGGAGGATACGGTCTAGGCGCGGTAGATGCGCACCGGGTCGAGCTGCTGGTGGATGATCCGCCACCACTTCCAGCCCCGCTTCGCGAGACGGGTCACGGTGTCCTCGTAGAGGTGCCAGCCGTCACGCCCGCTGTCACCACGCCAGCCCGTGCGGAACAGGCGCTTGCCCTTGTACAGCCACACGTTCCACGTGGAGTCGATGGCCTCACGGATGCGGGCGGTGGCGCGATGCGCCCGGCTGGGCATGAAGTATTGGGCGCTCTGGTGGATGTCGTAGCACTGGCCCCGCCACACGTCGTGCGGGTCGTGGTGCTTCACGTGCCACGCCGCGTACTGCTTGATGGCGATCGCGCCCACCTTGAGTGACTGGATGGGCTTGGTGCCGGGCCATGCGCCCGATGCCATCACCGTCGCGACGTAGTGCTGGAAGTTCACGGTCCTGACGTACGCCGGTCGGCTGCTGCCCTTGCGGTGGATCATGAAGACCTTGATGGTCTTGGGCGGGTGATGCACGTTCGTCCATGGCGTGCATGTGGTCTCGGGGTCACGCGGCACACCGTCCGCTGCGACAGGTGCTGCGAGCGCCAGCACGGCTGCAAGCGCGAGCACGAGTGCTCTGGTCACGGGGTCTCTCCCTTGGGCTGGGGCGTCCTCCGGGGAGAGGTCCCCCGGTAACCCAGAATGTTCCCGGGGGACCTCACGACGAACCGGGGCAACGGTCTCTACTCCGTCACCCCGGCCTGATATCCACGCTACGGGCCCATGTCAAGCCCCCTCACTGTCGCCCCGGTCGTCCGCAAGGCGGACGAACCCGGAGTTGTTGACGAGGACGTGGCCCTGCTGCACCAGATTGCGCACCGCCAGACGGACGGTCACCTCGCTGATGGGCTCGCCCTCCACGTTGAGGACGTCGGTCAGGCGCGAGTGGGTGATGGGCCCACCGACGAGCGCATCGAGCACCCTATCCTCCGGGGCCGGGCCCGTCGCCATGCCACGCCGACGGACCCGGACATAGTCCACGCCGTACTCGTACTCGACCTCGACGTCCGGGTGCTTGGGACCGAGGTTGGACTTCTGGTGGATGAGCACCGCGATGTGCATGCCCAGCAGCGTGTCCTCACGCTGCCTGATCTCGAACGCGTTGCGCGCCGCGTTGTACTTGTAGACACTGCCGTAGGGCTTGGGTGTGGACGCGCGACGCATGTCCTCCCCCGTCACGTGGTCGATCAGTAACGACGCCACCCCAAGCTCCCTGAGCCCACGGAAGAACCGGACCGCGCCCTCACTGGCGTCGGCCCCGTCCCGCTGCTGGCTGCTGGCCATGCCCACACTGTCGATGATCACGAGGCGCACCTCGTACTGGGCGACGACCCGGGCCACCTCCGCCATGCGCTGGGAGAGGGGGTGGACCATGTTCATGTAGTGGACGGTGGGCACCTTGGCGAGGGACATGCCCTTGGCCACACGGTGGACCCGCGACGCGATGTCGCCCTCCTCGGTCTCCCAGTCGAGGTAGAGCACCTCGCCTTGCTCGCACTGCCAGCCGAGGAAGTTGACGCCCGCCGCCACGGCCACCGCCGCCGTGACGGCGAGCATGGACTTGCCCGTGCCGCCGGGCCCATACAGGATCGTCGGTCGCTTCTCAGGGAGCAGGAAGGGAACCAGATGCGGGATGGTCTGCATCGGTGAGGCCAAGGCGAGGTCGCTCACGGGTGTCGGCGCTGATGCCCGAGCGCTGATGTCGAAGGTGATGGCCTCGATGAGCTGGAGCCAGTCGATGTGGGCACCGCCCACGGGTGGGGGCAAGAGGGCGTCGAGCCTGCGCGCGAACGCCTCCTTGCTGGGACCGGCGTCGAAGGTGACCCGGTCGGTGGTCACGTAGTCCTCGATGGCCCGCCGGGTGTCGAGGCGTGATCGCACCACGAACACCGCCGTGAGCCCACCGTTCTGGTGGCGGTCGAGATCGTCGATCTCGAAGCGCGCCACCTCCTCGTCGTCGTCATCCGCATCCACGATGGACGCGACATAGCCCATGCCCGTAGGCATGATCGTGTGTCGGATCACTGGTCATCTCCGTACCTGCGCGAGGGCGAGGGAACCCAGACCCCGGCCTCCGTTGTACGCGGGGCAGGAGGGTGCCTTGCACCACACCCGCTGGTCGTCCCGACTGATGGAGAGCGATGCGTGCTTGTCGTCGTGGAAGGGGCAGCGCACGTTCCGCCCCGGGGTCGCCCGGTCCACCCCCATCGACGCGAGGATGGCGACCACGCCGGGGCCCTCTGGCGTGGCCGTAGGCAGCCGTAGACGGCCAAGGGCGGTCGGATAGGTCACGGGTGGTGTCCTCATACCCCCCAAGGCGTACAGAGCCTCGTAGGGCGTGTCCATGTCGATCGTCCAGTGGTAGGCCGTGAGCCGGTCGGTGGTCTCGCCCGACCCATCGGGCGCGATCACCGGGTACACCCGCTTGGTCTTGGGGTGCCTGAACAGGGGCATGCGCAGCGCGCCCACCCCGAGGGGTGAGGCGCTCCGCTTGGGGAACACCTCGATGTGTGCCCGGGTCACGTGGGCCGGGACCTCGGGCGGGCAGTAGGTGCAGGTGACCGAGGGCACCGACAGGTCCACCGCCGCTTGGAGCCCCTTGCGCAACCGCGATGCGGGCACGGGCATGTACTTCTCGGTCTGGTGACGGCCATCGCCGACGGTCCAGACCCAGATGTGCGCGCCCCGGCGTGACCGCACCATGAGCGGGAACACGTTGGAGGCGTGCAGGAACCGCATGATGGTGCGGGCATCCTCGATGGTGGTGTCCACGTCGATGGCACCCACCGTCGTGTAGAAGCCGCCCTTGTCCTCCCATGGCGCGGCGAGGTAGCCGCTGATGGAGCGCCCGGTGCGCTCCGCTTGGTCGCACATCTCGGGCGTGAGCTGGTGGCCCGTCACCGTGCGCACGCTGTCCACGACGAACGCCGCCTTGGTGGCGGCGAACGTCGCGATCCAGAGGTCCCAGAGGACGTGGTCCGCCGCCGTCATCGCTGCGTGCGGAGGATGTCCTCGATCCACGGACCGCCCTCTTGGCAGTCACGCTCGGGGCAGACGAGCTTCGCGCCGTAGGGCTTGCCGCTCTGCTTGCCGATGCCCGGTGCCATCACCTTCACCTGATCGTGGTCCGGGCAGTACCACGGGCTCTGCTCGATGTCCCACGTCTCCATGAAGGCGTCGTACATCTCCTGCTTCTCACGCAGGCGGGCGTCGTTCGGGCGAGCGTCCGTGCGGCCACCGCCGTTGCGGCTGGGTGATGTCGCGCGTGTGCTGCGCGGCGCGGGCGCATCGCCCTCGTCGTCCTCGGCGTAGCGCTCGCGGATGGGACCACGGCGCGTAGCGCTCGGTGCCGCGTTCTCCTCCTCGCGTTCCTCGTAGAGGTCACGCGCGATGCCCCAGTGGACAGCCGCACGCTTGAACGAGTCGCTGAACGCGCCCTTCATGGGCTCGATGGTCGAGGGCACACCGACGTCCGACTTCGAGACGAAGTGCGTGATCTCACCGTCGGTCACCCGGATGGTCAGCCGTGTCACCACGGAGCCATCGGGCAGCACGTCCTGCTGGGTGCTCCAGTTCTCGGGACCGACCACCTCGTCGAGCCGGTCCATGACGAAGCGCGCGTCCACGTACGAGAGGTCAGGCCCCCGGACGCGCTGACCGTTCACCTTGCGGAAGGTGGGCCGCTGCTTGATCTCCTCGCGGGGCGTGCTGGCGCGCAGGTCCGCGAGGGCCGCTGCCTGTACGCCCAAGGGAGTGATGCCACGGGGCTCCGGCGGAGCCGCCTTGGCGCTGCCCTCCTCGGCCTCGCGCAGGATGTCGTCGAGGTCTTGGACGGGTGGCTTCTGCTGTGTGGTCATGGCGTGAATGCGATGCCTCCTGTGAGGGTGAGCGTGGTGTAGTCGGCGACCGTGTGGTCGTCGAGCCAGTGGGCGAGGTGGCACATGGAGCGGAAGGCGCGCTGTGCGCGCTCGT
>Ga0105104_10000178_pt1 | contig 47032 bp, 35 predicted proteins | sample PPLLaktember2015_3_FD_87034 | JGI IMG/M metagenome (GOLD analysis project Ga0105104, IMG submission 87034) | Freshwater sediment microbial communities from Prairie Pothole Lake near Jamestown, North Dakota, USA - PPLs Lake P7 Core (6) Depth... | ecosystem: Environmental > Aquatic > Freshwater >... | reverse complement strand
CACCTGAGGTCGGCAGGGGTTCTTAAAGACAGCTTGGCGGAAGAAGGCATTAACGCCGAGATGGCCGACGTTTTAGCGGAGTAAGCCTTCGCAAAGCTACGCAATTCAGCAGCATTTCTTTTGGTCATTTCTTAAAGCAACCTCTAATAATGTCATTGCGAGGAGCGCAGCGACGAAGCAATCTCAGTTTTTCGATTAAAAAACGAGATTCTTCGCTTCGCTCAGAATGACAAAATATGTTTTTAGAGGTTGCCTTAAAGTATTACCAGGATTGATTATTTACCGCAGAAGCGGTATCATTCTGCGCGGTAGAGATATATGCGCAAACGGTAAAACGCGGGCAAGATGCCCGCGACACATATGTATTGTTTTGCGCGGTTGAGATGTATGCGCTAACGCTTAAATTTGAATTGGAGGCACATCGGATATGAACAGAATAATCCTGACGGGAGCTTTGTTTTTAACGTTGATTGCGGGGGTGGCTATGGCTGCGCAGGCGCCGGTAATGCTGGATATCGGGGCAAATGCGCCGGATTTCGATTTGCCGGGGGTGGATGGGAAAAACTATAAACTGGCTGATTTCGCCGATTCAAGCGTTCTTGTCGTTATATTTACCGCCAATCACTGCCCTACGGCCCAGGCGTACGAAGACAGGATTAAACAGATAGCAGGCGATTACAAGGATAAGGGGGCGGCGGTTGTGGCCATATCGTGTAATGACCCTTTGGCGGTCCGCTTAGATGAGCTGGGATATTCGGATATGGGCGATACGTTGGAAGAGATGAAGATACGGGCGACGGAGCGGAAGTTCAATTTCCCGTATCTGTACGACGGCAAGACGCAGGGCGTGTCGATAGCGTACGGGCCTGTGGCTACTCCTCACGTCTTTATTTTCAATAAGGAACGTAAACTGCAATATACCGGGGCAATCGACAATAACGAAGACCCTAATAAGGTTAAAAAAAGCGTTGCGCGGGACGCGATTGAGGCGCTGCTGGCGGGGCAGGAAGTAACGGTAAAGAAGGTCAAGCCCTTCGGCTGTTCGGTTAAATGGGCGGACAAACGCTCGACGGTCCAGAAGGGTTTTGCGGACTGGGCAAAGGAGCCGGTGAGCGTAAATGAGATAGACATCAACGGCGTGCGCGAGATTATGAAAAATAATTCAGGCAAGCTGCGATTGGTCAACGTCTGGGCGACGTGGTGCGGGCCCTGCGTGATAGAAATGCCGGAGCTTGTGAATATAAACCGGATGTATAGGGCAAGGGCGTTTGAAATGGTAACAATCAGCGCGGATAACCCGGATAAGAAGAACGACGTCCTGGCGTTTTTGAAGGATAAACAGGTCTCCTGCACCAATTACGTGATAAAAAACGATGACAGGCCGGCGTTCGTGGATACGGTCGATAAAAGCTGGCAGGGAGCGATTCCTTATACGATAATCATAAAACCCGGCGGCGAGGTATTGTATCGCCACGAAGGCGTGATAGAGCCGTTGGAGGTTAAAAAGGCGATAGTCGGCTATTTAGGAAGATATTATTTCTGAGAAGGTTGGATTCTACGGGAAAAGTAGAATTTTCCCTTTTTCAAGACGGAGGCAAAAATGAAAGCGGAGAAAAAAAAGGCGATAAGCAAAAAGACCATGCCTGCTGTAACATTTCCTGAAAAAGGCGGGAAATTCCCCATAGTCGCTATAGGCGCATCAGCGGGAGGTTTGGAGGCGATAGAGGGGTTTTTCGCCAACACGCCATCGGAGGTAAACATCGCTTTTGTTATTATTCAGCACCTTGCTCCTGAGCATAAGAGCATAATGGGCTCCCTGCTTGAAAAATTCACGAAAATGAAGATTGTGGAGGTCCGGGACGGAATGAAGGTAACGCCCAGTTGCGTGCATCTGAATCCCCCCAACAGGGACGTATCCATTTCCAACGGCAGATTATTCCTGGCACAGCCGACACAGATGAGAGGCGTGCATCTGCCCATTGACCATTTTTTCCGCTCATTGGCCGAAGCCCAGGGCGAAAAATCAATCTGTATTGTTTTATCAGGCACAGGCACGGATGGAACCTTAGGGCTAAAGGCAATCAAGGGTGAAGGCGGGATGGCGATGGCGCAGGAGGAGTCGCAGGCAAAGTATAACAGTATGCCCAGAAGCGCGATTGACACGGGGCTTGTGGATTTCGTTTTGCCGGTCGAAAAAATGCCCGCGGAGCTGATGAAATACGTCAAGCACCCGTATATTGTCGGGCCGGAGAAGGAGCTGACTGTCAAAGAGAAATTCGAGAGTCATCTTCAAAAGATTTTTATGCTGATTCGCTCGGCGACGGGGCACGATTTTTCGCAATACAAAATCAACACGATTCGCCGCAGGATTGAAAGAAGAATGGCCGTCCACCAGATAGACAAGATTTCCGAATACGTGGCTTTTTTACAGAAAAACCCGGGGGAATTCAAACCGTTGTTCAAGGACTTTTTGATTACCGTTACGAATTTTTTCAGGGACCCCAAGGCGTTCAAATCGCTAAACGACAAGGTCGTATTCCCGATAGCCAGGTCAAAGCCCCACGAATCAGCGATTCGTGTCTGGGTCCCGGGCTGCGCGACGGGGGAAGAGGCATATTCGATAGCGATACTCTTCGCCGAGGCGATGAAGGAGACGAAGAAACATTTCAACGTTCAAATATTCGCCACCGACATCGACGCCGACGCCATAGAGCGGGCACGGATGGGTTTATATCCCGACAGTATCGCCGCGGATGTTTCAATCGACCGGCTCAAGACCAACTTTATCAAAGAGGAGAACGCCTACCGGGTGAAAAAGCAAATCCGCGAGATGGTTGTTTTCGCGACGCAGGACCTCATCAAGGACGCGCCTTTTTCAAAGCTGGACCTTGTAAGCTGCAGGAACCTGCTGATTTATATGAACACCGTTCTTCAAAAGAGGATACTGCCTCTTTTCCATTATACGCTGAATCACGACGGCTTTATGTTTTTAGGGACATCCGAGACGATAGGGGAATTTACGGATTTATTCAGCCCGGTCGATGTTAAGTGGAAAATCTTCAGGCGTAAAAAAGGCGCTGTCAGTATGAAGCTCGAGCGCTCGGCGATTCCTTTGGCCGACGCGGACAAGCGAGAAAAAGATGAGAGGAAATTTGTGCCGACGCCGGTCAATATCAAACAAATGGCCGAGCGGACGATTTTGCAGGAATACGCGCCCCCCTGCGTATTAGTCGATGAGAAATTCGACGTTTTGTATTTTAACGGCGACACGGACAAATTCCTCTCTATGCCGACCGGAGAGCCGAGCTTTAACCTTTTGAAAATCTCCCGCGAGGATGTTCGCTATCAATTGAGCACGCTGCTTCACAAATGCCTCAAGGACAAAAAACCGGTAACAACCAGGAATATGCACATCATGTTCGAAGGCAGGATGGTGCCGGTAAACGTCATCGTTAAACCCATTATTGACCCGGCGATAAAAAACGAATTTATGATGGTCCTGTTTGAAAGCACGAAAGCCCCCGCGATCGCATCGTCGAAGAAAGGGCAGGCCGCCGCAAAGGCAATCGAGCCCCGCATCTCGGCCTTGGAGCAGGAGCTTCAATCGACCAAACAATACCTCCAGACAACAATCGAGGAATTAGAGACCAGCAACGAAGAATTGAAATCAACCAATGAGGAGCTGCAATCGACAAACGAGGAACTGCAAAGCACTAACGAAGAGCTTGAGACGTCGAGGGAAGAACTGCAATCGACCAACGAAGAACTTGAAACGCTCAACACAGAGCAGCAAAACAAGGTGGAAGAGTTATCACAGGCCAATAACGACCTGAACAACCTTCTCGGCTCCACGGAAGTCGCCACTATATTTTTGGATAACGACATACGCATCAAGCGATTTACGCCAAGCGCGTCGGACATTTTCAAACTGATAGCCGGCGACGTAGGCAGGCCCATAAGCGACATCGTTCATAACCTGCAATATGATGACCTGCTCAACGATATGGAGGAGATTTTAAAGAACTTAGGGAGAATCGAAAAAGAGGTCCGCACAAAAACCGGGAAATGGTTCCTGATGAGAATCCTGCCCTATCGGACGGCGGATAACGCTATCGACGGCGTAGTCGTAACATTTGTCGATATTACAAAACAAAAGAACGACGAGCTGATGCTTCGGGAAAGCGAAGAGAAGTGCTCGGCCCTGATATGCCAGGCCCAGGCGGGTATTGTGCTTACCGACGCCCAGACGGGCTTTATCACCGATTGCAACCCGGCATTCGAGAAAATCGCGGATAGAGACCTCGCGACATTGAAGAAAATGAAGATTTGGGAGTTAAGGCCTGCCAAAAAGATCGAAGACGCTAAAAAAGCGTTTTTCGAGACGGTAAAAAAAGGAAAACTGGAAACAAGCGAGCTTCCGATTCAAAAACCCGACGGCAAAATCGTCGATATCGACTACGTCAGCAGCACGATCAAAATCAGTGACAAACTCTATATCCAGGATATTGTTCGTGATATGAACCGCCGACGTTAAGTTTTTGCGAAGGGGCAATTAAGCTATTTCCTTATTATTCCATCGCTTATATGGGAACATAATTACGTTCTGTATATGAATGAAAAGTTGAAAATCCTGCTTATCAACCCGGAAGTGCCGAACACGTTCTGGAGCTTGAAAGGGGCGTTGAAGTTCGTTTCCAAAAAGGCGCTTCTTCCGCCGATGGGGCTGCTTACGGTGGCCTCGATGCTGCCTGCGGAACGATTCGAGAAAAAATTAGTCGATATGAACGTAACTATCCTGCATGACCGGGATATCGTCTGGGCGGATTACGTATTCATATCGGCAATGGTGATTCAGAAGAAATCGGTTGACCAGGTCATCGAACGCTGCAAAAAGCTCAACGCCAGAATCGTCGCGGGCGGGCCTTTGTTTACCACCTTTGCCGAGGGCTTCCTGAGCGTTGACCACCTCGTATTAAAAGAGGCGGAAGTTACGCTGCCGGCTTTTTTAAGCGACCTCGAAAAGGGGAGTCCAGGCCCTTATTATTCATCCCGCGAAAAGCCGGACCTTAAAAATACTCCCATCCCGCAGTGGGATTTGATTAATATGAAAAAATACGCCCTGATGGGCGTTCAATATTCCCGAGGGTGTCCGTTTGACTGCGATTTCTGCGATATCACAAATCTCCTTGGCCGCAAAGTGCGGACAAAGACCACCGGCCAGATAATCGACGAGCTTGAGGCCCTATACCGGCACAAGTGGCGGGGGGACGTGTTTTTTGTGGACGATAACTTCATTGGAAAACGCGCACAGCTTAAAAACGAATTACTCCCGGCGATTATCGACTGGATGAAGAAAAGAAAGCACCCGTTCACGTTCAATACGCAGGCCTCCATCGACCTGGCCGACGACGAGGGCCTGATGACCTTAATGGCAGGGGCGGGTTTTGAAACCGTATTTATCGGCATTGAGTCGCCGAATGAGTCGAGTTTGGCCGAATGCAACAAGACGCAAAACACAGGGCGCGATATTGTCGCGGCGGTAAAAAAGATTCAGCGGTTCGGCCTGCAGGTGCAGGCGGGCTTTATCGTCGGTTTCGATAACGATACCCCGGGCGTCTTCGACAAGCTGATAAGCATGATTCAGGACTCAGGCGTGGTTACCGCTATGGTCGGGCTTCTCAATGCCCCTCGCGGAACAAAACTTTACAAGAAGATGATGAGTGAAAACAGATTGACAATAAAGCCGCAGTCGGGAGACAACATGGACTGCACTATGAATTTTATCCCGAAGATGGATATCCAGGAGCTTCTCGGCGGTTATCAAAAAGTCCTCAATACCATTTATTCGCCCAAACAATATTACAAGCGCGTTAAGACATTTCTTGAGAACTACAATTTCCAAAAAAAGTCGCGGATTAAGCTGCGTTATTGCGACATTAAGGCCATTATCAAGTCGATGTGGAAAATCGGAATGATAGAAAAAGGCAAAATATACTACTGGATGCTGCTATTGTGGTCTTTGAGGAAACCCCGCCGATTGCCGATGGCAGTTCGCCTTTCAATTTACGGCTTTCATTTCCGCGAGATTCTGAAAAACATCCACCCGCAGATAAAGGAAATCACCGCCCACTCAAAGAAAGAATACGAAACCGTTGAGCATCGATAGGGAACCGGATGACGGAAGACGGATGACAGAGAACAGAAGACGGAGCGCTTCGCGGAGTCCCACTTGGGGACGGAGGACAGAAGACAGAAGGGAGGGCGGGAGACAAAGTTGCGGTTCTAAAAACGTCAAAAGAATTGTAAAAGGCGGAAAAACCGTTATAATCGATATTTCAGCAGGGAAAGACATCGACGATGCGTGTGATAAACGGAATTTTCTGAAATTTCCCCGATGGAACGGAGAAAAAAAGGGCGGCCGGCAATGGATGCCTGAAGGGATGGATAATGAAAAAAGGGAAAACAGGAGCGGGGGATAAATACAAAGAGCTTCGGGCAAGGGCGGAGGCGAAGCTTAAAAAGAGATTCGATAAGATTCAGAAGGAATCGGCGGGCGACCCGGAAAAGGTTCTTCACGAGCTCCAGGTTCATCAAATCGAGCTTGAGATGCAAAACGAGGAGCTTCGTAAGGCCCAGCAGGAGCTTGAGGAGAGCCGGAATAAATACAGCGACCTCTATGATTTTGCCCCGGTGGGTTATTTCACTTTCGATAAAAACGGCGTCATTATCGAGGCCAATCTCGCCGGCTGCGGGATGTTAGGCGTCGAAAGAGTGAATTTGATTAAAAAGTCGTTTCATTCCTTTGTCGCAAAAGACAGCCAGGATGTGTTCTATCTGCATCGTCAGCATGTTACAAAAACGGCGGCCAGACAGACCTGCGAAATCACCGTTATCAGGAAAAACAAAGAGAAATTCGAGGCGCAGCTTGAAAGTATTCCCGCGGAGTCAGCCGACGGCAAGATTTATTATTGCCGCTCGGCCATAACCGATATCACCAGGCGAAAGCAGGCCGAAGAAGATATAAAGATGCTCGCGCGGTTTCCATCTGAAAACCCCAGCCCTATATTGCGTCTCTCGGCGGACGGCAAAATTCTTTATTCCAACAAGCCCGGGATGGTCGTGCTGGAATCGTGGAATCGAATCATCGGCGAAAAGTCGCCCGAAAGGTGGCGCAAGCTCATTAAAGACGCTCTTGGCTCGAAAAAGCCGCTGATTGAAGATATTGATATACAGGGCCGGACCTACGCATTTATGTTTGCTCCGATAGCAGAAGGCGGATACGTGAATGTTTACGGCCGGGACATTACCGAGCGCAAACAATTAGAGCGGTTGAAGGAGGCCATAAAAGAACAGGCGATAACTGAAAGAAACCGCCTCGAAGCCGTAATGGAGGCGCTGCCCGTAGGTGTTGCCCTTCTCGACGCGAAGGGCGGAAGGATTCAGAACAACGAGGCATTTGAAAAGGTCTGGGGAAGCCCGCTTCCTGAAGCACACAGCATCAAGGATTATGCGCAGTACAAGGCATGGTGGGCCGATACGGGAAAACCCGTAAAGCCCCGGGAATGGGCCTGCATCCAGGCGGTCTTGGAAGGCAGGACCGTTACCGGCCAGATATTAGAGATTCAGCGATTCGACGGCCCGCGAGCGTTTGTTCTCAACGGCGCCTCTCCCGTTCGCGACGCAAATGATAAAATAATCGGAAGCGCAGTAGCCATTCAGGACATAACCGCGATGCGCAAGGCCGAAGAGGCGATAAGAAAGAGCGAAGAGAAATTCTCTGCTTTGTATTCTACGATGACAGAAGGTGTTGCCCTTCACGAGATTGTTTTTGACAAGTCGGGCAAAGCCGTTGATTACATGATAATGGACGTAAATCCCGCCTATGAGTATATCACAGGTTTAAGCATGGACAAGGTTATAGGTAAAAGCGCCAAGGATGTTTACGACGTCAAACTACCGCCTTTTATTGATATTTATTCAAAAGTTGCCTCTTCGGGAAAGCCCGAATCGTTTGAGACATGGTTTGAGCCGATGAAGAAGCACTTCAGTATATCTGTCTTTTCCCAGGGGACGGAAAAGTTCGCGACAGTGTTCGAGGATATCACCGAGCGAAAGCAGGCCGAAGATGAGCTGCGCAAGCTGGCGTCTGTCGTTGAACATACAAACGAATTTATCGGCCTGGCCGACCTCGACGGAAAGATAATCTTTATTAACCAGGCCGGTGCAAAAATGCTGGGAATGACTAATGAAGAGATTGAGAAAGCTTATATCCTGCAAGTCATACCTGATAATTTCAAAGACAAGGTCCAAAATGAGACATTGCCCATTCTGAAGGAAAAAGGCCATTGGGAGGGAGACCTGCAATACAAAAATCTAAAGACGGGCAAAATAACCGACGTTTACGCGACGACCTTCACAATCAACGACCCCGATACGGGAAAACCGCTTTATTTAGCCAATACGTCGCTGGATATAACCGAGCGCAAGCAGGCCGAGGAGCAGTTGAGGCAGTTTACCGAAGAGTTGAAGCGTTCAAACAGGGACTTGGAGCAGTACGCTTACGTAGTCAGTCACGATTTGAGAGAGCCGCTGCGGGCGATAAGCGGGTTTGTAAATCTTCTCGAAGAGCGGTACAAGGAAAAGTTAGACGAAAAGGCAATCGGATATATCAAATTCGCCACCGACGGCGTCAAAAGGATGGATGATTTGCTTACGGGGCTTTTGGCGTATTCGCGAATCCAGACACAAGGTAAGCCCAAGGCGGCAATCCCGGCGCGGGGGGCGCTGCGGGAAGCGATTGCGAAGCTTCAAAAAAGAATAGATGAAAGCGGGGCCGCGATTACTTATGATGAGCTTCCTGAAATCAGGGCAGACGGGCTGCAGATTATCCAGTTGTTCCAGCACCTTCTCGATAACGCCATCAAGTTCCGGTCGGAAAACAAGCCCGAAATTCACGTGGGCTGGCAAAAGCAGGACAACGGTTTTCAATTTTTCGTCCGCGACAACGGCATCGGCATCGACCCGCAATTCCACGAGCGCATCTTCCTTATGTTCCAGCGTCTGCACACCCGCGAAAAATACCCCGGCTACGGAACGGGCCTGACTATCTGCCGGAGAATCGTCGAACGCCACGGCGGCAAAATGTGGGTCGAATCCGAGGCCGGAAAAGGCGCGACGTTCTTTTTCACGATACCGGCTTAGAGCAGCTTAGCCGCGGAGGCGTCGGCCAGCCATACGACTTTATCTAAGACGGGCCAGAGGGTATGAATGGGGTAGCGGATTTCGTCGGGGGGGCCTTTTAGGACTTCTTTGAGGATTCTGGCTTTTTCTTCGCCGCTGACTAAGACAACGATTTTGGCCGCGGCGCAGAGAACGGGGTGAGTAAGCGTAATCCTCGTAACGGTCTGGTCGGGTATTTTCTGGTCTAACAGATAGACAACGCAGGCAAGGTCGGTGGTATCGAAACAGGCGCAGGAATTTGGGAATAGCGACCCCGTGTGGCCATCGGCGCCCATACCGAGTATGACCAGGTCGAATACGGGAAATTGCCCCGGCTTGAGACAGAAGACCGAGCGGATGGTTTTTTCGTATTGTTTCGCGGCCTCGGCGGAATCGTCAAAGCAGGTCAGAATCGGGTGGATATTTTCATTCGGGATGGGAACTTTCGTCAGGAATGTGTCGGCGGCTAATTTGTAGTTGCTCATAGGCGAATCGTGGGGGACGTATCTTTCATCGACCCAGAACAAATGAATTTTGTCCCAGTCGAGCATCTGCGCGGCGGGGTCGGAGCCGAGCAATCTGAAAAACGCCGAAGGCGTATGGCCTCCCGAAACGGCCGTATAGAAAACGTTTTTATTTTTTATGGATTGATTCGCGGTCGCGATAAAATGATCGAGGCATCGACGGGCCAGCGACCCGGCGTCGGGGACGATTTGCACGTTCGGCTTTTTCTGCAGGACTCGTGACATACCCGTAAATCCTTTCATTGAGCCGTAAAATGTCAATGGTCATTATATTATACCTTCGGGAAAGAAAAAATGTGCGAATTTCCGGTTTTTTGTAAGTATTAGCTGTTAAAAGAGTTGCGATAAATCAGGTCGCCTCGATGATGTCCCACATAAAGGCCTTGACGCCTTCGGGGCCAAGCGTTTTTCGCATATCGCGGATTTTGTCCATAAGGCGTTTCGCGTCGGTAAGTTCGGTAATAACAAGCGTCGCGAAGTTGGTTTCGGGCCAGACCTCGATATTGAGATGCGGCTCGCTTACCTTGCCTTTGCCTAAGACATTTGTAAATTTGGTAAATTGCTCGATACCTAACGAGTCGAGGGCGTCGTTAATATCATCATCTATAGCGGCATTATGAACAATCAATACGGCTTTCATATCTGGACCTTTCGGTTTTTTTTACGGCTTTCAAAAACGGCGTAAAGCGACGGCATAAGGATAAGCGTTACGAGAGTGCCTACGGTCAAACCCCCGATGGATACAAGCGCAAAAGGCATCCAGACCTCAGAGCCGCTGCCTCTCGCGAAAACAAGCGGGGTAAGGCCCAACATCGTAGTAATGGTTGTGGAAAGCACGGGGCGAAGCCGGCTTTTGCCTCCCTCGATAATGGCGGTATAGAGGTCGAGGCCTCGCTTGCGAAGGATGCCGATGTAGCTGATGAGGACGATACCGTTGTTGACGACGATACCGATAAGCAGGATAAGGGCGATAAAGGTAACAACGTTCATACTCTGGCCTGCCAGGGCAAGCGAAACGATGACGCCCACGATTCCGAAGGGGACCGACAGAAAGATAATGAACGGGTCTCGCAGCGACTCGAACTGGGAGGCCATCACCATATAAACCATAACCATTCCGAGTACCGCCGCCATAATCAAAAGCAGGAACGCCTCGCGTTTTTCCTTTTCCGCGCCCGCGAATTTATACGAAAAGCCCGCGGGCGCCTTGAGCTTGTCTAAGGCGTTTTCCACGTCGGTTACCGCAGAGCCGAGGTCCCTGTCGCGAACGTCGGCGGCGACGGTGATGTATCGGGCCTGGTCTTTACGTTCGATTTTGGTAGGACCAAAGCCCGCGTGAATTTCGGCGACGTCGGCAAGACGAATCTGCCTGCCCGGCGCGCCGTCGATAAGGGCGTCGCGCAGGTCTTCCATCCGGTCGCGGTCGGCCAGACGCAATCGAACTTCGATATCGTATTCGTCGCCTCCTTCGCGGTATTTGGAGGCGGTAGTGCCGGCGAAGTATGTTTCGATGGTTTTACCGATTTTATTGACGCTGAGTCCCATTCGGGAGGCCTTTTCGCGGTCAACGACGACTTTAAGCTCGGGTTTTTCCTCCTGCCTGCTGATTTCGATATCTGTTACACCGGGGACCGAGGCCAGCGCAGTTTTAACGTCTTGGGCGTATTTGCGGGCGTTATCCATATCGTGGCCGTAAAGCTCGATAGCGAGTTTGCGGCCGCCTCCGAACATTATGCTGAGAAGCGGGTCTTCCGCGCTGAAACGGATGGTTGCGCCGGGGATTTTGTCGGTGATAGCGCGCAGCCGTTCGATAATCTGGGGAGGCGTCGTTGTTCGCTGGTCTTTGGGAATCAAGCTGATATAAGCGAAGCCCTTGTAGGATTCTTCCTCAGTCGCGAACATTCCGTCGGAGGCCTGGCCGAAGACGCCCCACCGCATAAACAGGTCGCGTAATTCCGGAACGTTTTCTTTGATGATTTTTTCAAGCTGCATAGCGACATCGCCCGTGCGTTCGTAGCGGGTGCCGATGGGAAGCTCGAAGCTGACCATAATCCTGTTCTGGTCTTCTTCCGGGAAAAATTCCGTGCCGATGAATTTGACAAGCCCGATGCTCCAGATAAACAATAGCGCGCAGGTTGCGAAGACGGTTTTTTTGTTATTGAGGGACCATTTGAGGAATTTGAGATAGCCGGTTTCCAGGATGCTGAGCAGTTTTTCGCCTAAGTCATAAAGATAGGCGAACATCGGCCGGGAAGGTTTTTCGCCGTGAACGATAAGGATTTTCGAACAGAGCATCGGCACAAGCATTATGGAGGTGCCGAGAGAAACGACCAGGGCCATAGTTACGATAGCCGCGAACTCGCCGAAAATGATTGATGTGACGCCGCCTACGAAAATAATGGGCAGGAAAATCGCGATAGTGGTAAAGGTCGATGCCATAACCGCTATGCCGACTTCCTGCGTTCCGAAAATCGCGGCCTCTTTGGGGCGCTGGCCTCTTTGCCTGTGGCGATAAATGTTATCGACGACGACAATCGCGTTATCGACGACCATACCGGTTACCACGGCAAGCGAGGCGAGAGAATTTGTGTTTATGGTGTAGCCGTAAACGTGCATCAAAAGAAACGTTACGATAAGCGATATGGGAATCGAGACAGCGACTATTATGCTCGCTCGCAGGTCGCGCAGGAAAAACATCAGAACTAAGAATACGAAAAGGCACGCCCACAAGACCGAATCGCGCAGGGTGCTGACCGACGCGAGAATAAATTCAGAGTTATCGATGATGATTTTGACGTTCAAGTCGGGCGGCAAATCCTTTTTGATGATTTCAAGCTCTTTGGCGACGTTACGGGCGACTTCGACGGTATTTTCGCCGCTTTGCTTCAAAATAAAAATCGCCATACCATGTTTGCCGTTGATTCGTGCTTCGTAGGTGCGTTCCCTGAAGGCATCGGCGACGACTGCCACGTCTTTTAGTTTGACTGGGATTCCGTTATGCTGGCAGACAATCACCTCGGCCGCCTCATCGGCGCTTGCCAGTTCCTCGGGAGTGCGCAGCAGATAATCCTTGTAGCCGGTTTTGATATTTCCGCCCGGTATGCTCAAATTCTGCGAAGCCAGAGCCGTTTTTACCTGCTCGTATGAGACGCACATCGCTGCCAGCTTGTCCCGGTCGATATCGACGCGGATTTGCCGTTCGAGGCCTCCCCTTGCCATCGCCGCGGCCACGCCTTTAACGCGCTTTAGCGGGTCAACTAAGCGGTCTTTGACGATTTTCTGCAGGTTGGCGTAGCTGTCGTCAGCGGTTATGGAAATAATCATAATGGGCGACGAGGCGATGTCGAATTTGAAGACGACGGGTTTTTCCGCCTCTTCGGGAAGCCGCATCCGGGCCTGGTCAACCTTGTCGCGGACCTCGTTTATCGATTCATCGATGTTCTCGCCCCATTTGAATTTGAGCGTTACTGCTGAAATCCCCTCTTTCGAAAGGGATATGACGTCGTCAACGCCCGAGATTGTGCTTAAGCTTTCTTCCATCGGCTCGGTGATGAGCGTTTCTATTTCCTCGGGGCCTGCGCCCTGGTAACTTGTAAGGACGCTTACCGCGGGTATTTCCATATCGGGCATAAGGTCCAAGCCCAGCATCGGAAGCGATACAAGCCCCAATACCACGATAGCGATATAAATCATCGCGGTTGTAACCGGTCTATTGACGGATAGTTCTGCTAACTTCATTTTTCAACCTCATTAATGTATAGCCACAGGTCCTTTATGAGGGACTGTTTTCTTTATTAAAAATACAAGCGGAATCATCAGCACAAAGACAACGCCGAAAAGCCAGAAACTATCTATATACGACAGCATCGCCGCCTGCTGCTGAACAAATCCGTAAATCAGCAATTTCGCCTGCGCCGCGGCATCGACGACGTTTGAACCCTGCTGGACGAGCATCGCTTTTGCCTGCTCGAAATACTGCTGATAAACGGGATTTGTCTCCGTAACGTTGCTGACTAAGACGTTTTGATGAAATTGCGCCCGGCGGGCAAGCATCGTGGTAACAAACGAGATTCCCGCGGAGCCCCCCAGGTTTCGAGCGAGATTTATAAGCCCGGAGGCGTAATCGGTCTCGGTTTTTCGGATATAGTAATAGGCGACGGTGTTAATGGGAACGAACAAAAAGCCCAAACCCGCCGACATTATGTTTCTTGCCCAGACGGCGTCGCGAAAACTGATTTGAAGCGTGAAATCGGCCATTCTGAAAAGACCTATTGAGCCGATTACAAGCCCCGAGATAATGAGCCATCGCGCCTGGAGCCGTGTCATCAGGAAACCTACCAGCGGCATTGAAAGCATTGTGATAGCCGCGCCGGGCGATAGCGCCAGGCCGCTTTGCAGGGCGGAGTAGTGCATCAGCGTCTGAAGGAATATGGGAAATACAACCGTGCTGCCGTAAAGCACAAAACCCAGGGCGTACATCATAACAACGCCGACGGCGAAATTACGTTCTTTAAGCATACGGATTTTTATTACCGGGTCTTTTTGTTTCAATTCCCAGAAAACAGCGGTGATTAAGCAAACTACGCAGATTACCGAAAACGTGATAATGAAATGTGAATCGAACCAGTCCTCGCGTTGGCCTTTATCGAGAACAATCTGTAAAGCGCCCAGGCCCAGCGCTATCAGGCCAAGGCCGACGTAATCGATTCTGAAACCCTGCCCGATTTTCTTGCGGATAAAATACGGCGGGTCGTGAATGAGCGTCGTCGCAAGAATCACGGCAAGTATTCCTATGGGAATATTGATGAAAAAGACCCATCGCCAGCTATAGCTGTCTGTAATCCAGCCGCCAAGCGTCGGCCCGATTATAGGCGCAACCACGACAACCATTCCGAACATCGCCATCGCCATTCCGCGTTTTTCCTTCGGGAAACTTTCTATCAAGATGGATTGGGCGATTGGCTGAAGAGCGCCGCCGCCTGCACCCTGTAAAATCCGAAACAGCACAAGCAATTCTATATTGGGCGCCAGGCCGCATAATAACGAGCTGACGGTAAAAATGATAACACAGGCAAGATAGAAATTTTTTCGTCCGAAAAGCGACGAGAACCATCCTGAAAGCGGCAGAAAAATCGCGTTGGAAACCAGATACGAGGTCAAAACCCAAGTGCTTTCATCAATCGTTGCGGAGAGATTTCCAGCGATATGGGGTAGCGCGACATTGGTGATAGTCGTATCAAGCACCTCCATAAAAGGCGCTATCATCACCGCGCCTGCCAGCACCCAGGGATTATGCGGCAGCCAGTCCTCATGCGGGTGCGGTAATTTATCCGGCCCGCCCGTCATTTTACCTTCACCTCAGGAATGACCGACATACCCGGCGAAAGCCGGGCCGTCGCGTTGGGGTCTTCGTCAAAAACGATTTTAACGGGCACCCGCTGGACGACCTTGACGTAATTTCCCGTTGCGTTTTCAGGCGGAAGCAAGCTGAATATCGCGCCTGTGCCCCGCTGGATACTTTCGATATGCCCTTTGAAAGCCCTTTGCGGATAGGCGTCAACCTTGATTTTCACCGTCTGGCCGGGCTTCATATTTTTAAGCTGTGTTTCCTTGAAATTGGCGACGACCCAGACATCCTGCGGGACAATATTCAACAGGGGCTGGCCCACGGTAATATGCTCGCCGGCTTCGACGGCCTTTTTGGTGATTCTGCCCGCCTGAGGGGCGTAAATTTTTGTATAAGAAAGGTTCAGCCCGGCCTGTTCGACGCCGGCTTGTGCCTGGGCGACCCTCGCCTCACAGACAATCACCTGGTTATTGTCCGACTGGTGCTGAGCAAAAGCCGATTTCGCCATTGCCATCGCGTTATCGACCTGCTGCACAGTTACCCCGCCATTGGCGTCAAATAGCTGTTTGTATCTGTCGTAATCTTTCTCTGTCCGCCCTGCTTCCACCGAGGATTTTTCCGCCTGTGCGCGGTTTTGCTGCACGGTTGCCCGCGCGGCGGCAAGCGTGGCATTGGTCATATCCAAGCTGACCTGAAAATCCCTCGGGTCAAGCGTTACAAGCATGTCGCCTGCCTGGACGTACTGATTGTCGTTTACATCGACCGAGATAACGTGGCCGTTGACTCGCGAGCTTACAGAGATAATATGCCCGTGTATGAAGGCGTCATCGGTCGATTCGTGCGCCAGGGCGTAAAACAAATAAATCGTTGCGAACATCAGCACGTGCATCGCAACGATGGCTATAACAATTGTCATTCTCTGCCAGCCGCCGCGTTTTATCTTATCGAATACGTTCATTTATTCGTTTACCTCTTTCTGTGTAATTTCAACGGGTAGTCCCTCAGCCAGGTTTGCCAGGCCGTTGATGACGATTGTTTCGCCGGGCTGTAAGCCGTCGATGATTTCAACTTTATCTGTTTGAGTTATGCCGATTTTCACGGGTCGTTTATGAGCGGTTGTGTTGTTGACAATATAGACATAAGGTTCGCCTGTCTTGCCGCCTAAAACAACGTCTTTTGAGACCACTACGCTGTTTGTTTTGGCTGCGGTTATAAGCACAACCCGCGTGAACATCCCCGGCTTGAGCAGATTTTGGCCGTTATCGAGACGGATTTCGACTTGCAGGGTATGGGTCAGCTCATCGAGCGCGGGCCAGACGGAAAAGACCTCGGAGTCGTTTGTTTTTTCGGGCCAGGCATCGACCTTGACCCGTGCCGGCGTCTTCGGCTTGATTTTATCCGCGTATTTTTCCGCTGCCGAGACGATGATTTTGACTGTATTAATATCCGCGACGGTTAGCAGGCGATCGCCGGCCCTTATGAGGTTGCCCTGGTCGATATGTTTGGCGGTGATTATGCCGTCGATGGGCGAGATTACGACCGATTCACGAAGGTTGATTTCGGCAAGCTCGAGGTTGGCCCTGGCGGCGTCAAGCTGGGCGGCCGCCAAATCTGTCGCGGTAACCGCTTTGTCCATCGCCTGCTGGGTGGCAGAACCCGATTTGACCAGCGACGCCATCCTGTCTTTTTCCCGCCGGGCGTCGGCAAGCGATACCTCGAGGGCATGGGCGTTGGCTTTGGCCGCGGCAACCTGGGCAAGATATATGTCATGGTCAATGACGGCAATTGTTTGACCTTTTTTAATCGCCGCGCCCTCCTCAACCGGGATCAATTTCCCGCCTTCGCCTACGATAAGCATCGCCTCGATTCTGCCCGCAACCTTCGACGCGATGTCAACAAGCTGGTTTGCCTTAATCTGGCCCGTCATCTCGATGGTCTCTTCAATCGCACCTGCGGCGACCGTTTCGACTTCCACGGGAACGGGTTTTTTTTCGGCCGGTTTGTCGGCCGGCTGACGAATATAAACGATTAGTAATCCGCCTATGAGTATTGCAAAAACAATAAGCCAGTATTTTATCTTCACTTTATTTCTCCTGTCGCGGTTCGAATCTTGCGAGAGTTCCCATAGCCCTTTGAAGGTCGAGCTTGGCGACCGTATGCTGATAAATTGACTGATAGTAAAATGCCCTTGCCGCGGTAAGTGCGGACTGGGCGTCGATTACTTCGACCTGTGTATTTATGCCTTCTTTATATCCCACTTCGACAAGACGCAGACCCTCTTCGGCTCTTGTAAGGTTCAACTTCTGAGAATCGACAAATTCGGTGGCGTCCTCGATACTGAGAATCGCTTTTGTCAGCTCGAACATCGCGGTTTCCTCGGCATCGACCAGGTCAATCTGGGATTGCTTGAGCCGGCTTTTCTGTTCGATAACGCTTCCCTCGCGTGCGAAGCCGTCGAAAACAGGCCAGGCAGCCGCGACACCGTAATTCCACGCCCTTCCCCATTCGATAAGCGTCTGGTCGTGCGGGTCGGGCCTTGACCAGGTGTTGGTATAAAACGCGTTTACAACCGGGTAATATTGGCTCTGCACGATTGCCAGAAGCTCTTTTTGCTGACGAATGCCCAATTCCCTCGAAAACAGGTCAGGACGATTTTTGTAAGCCGCGGCCACCGCCTGCTCCATCGGGATACTGAACGCCGAATAGATGAGCGCATCGGAAAGCTCGAAGGAGCTGTCCTGCGAAACGCCCATAATTTTGACTAAGTTTGCTCTCGCAACGTTAATAGCGTTTCGGCTCTGAATAAGCTGGGCGGTAAAATTTGACAATTCCACTTCTGCCCGCAGAACATCAAAATCAGACGCGACGCCCGCGGCACGTTTTTGCTTTACACTGTCTAAATTCGCCTGCGACGCCTTTACGGCGTCTGCGCTGATCGTATAAAGATGCTGGTCGAGCAGAACGGTATAATAGGCAAACTGGGCGGCGTAAACGGATTCCTGGACCGCTGCCCGAACTGCCTGGTCAGCCAGTAACGCCGACAATCTTCCCGCGTTAATCCGGGCGGGGATTGCATAGCCGGCAAACAACGGCTGGGTAACCGTCAACGCGGCTGAATAATTATCAACGTCGCCCAGCGTTACCGTTCTCGGCGGATTAGCAGGATTAAGCGGGTCAGGGATGCTGAAAGACGCGACTTCGTCGAGCCGATTGTATCGGGCGGTTATATCGACCTTAGGCAGAATCGCCGAATATGAGCCAAGCTCGACTCCGCGGGCGGCTTCTCTTTCCTCGATGGTCCTGAGAAGCTGTTTATTATTCGTGAGCGTAAGTTTCAGGCAATCATCGATGGCAAGCTTTCCCGCGATGACCGGCTGGGTCTGTTTTTCGGCCTGCTTGCGGTTTTCCCACTGCTTATACGCCGACTCGCGCGACAAACTCGCCTCCCGGAAAAACTCCTCTTTGCTGACGCAGCCGACAAGCAATATTGCTATAACCAAACAAGAAGTGAAATACAAAATCAATCGTTTCATTTATCGTTCCCTTTAGCAAAACCCCTGATTCCAGCGGCGGAAAATTTCACTATATGCTCTATTGCCTCATCGATATTAATCAAACCAATCGGACTCTGAGTTCCTTCAAAAAGCACCCGAATCTGCATAAGGTGAACAAGCTGGCCTGTGGTTGAAATAAAGCACATATCGATATCCCGCCTGCTCACGTCGGGGCAAAGAGTCGCCAGGGCCTCAACCATCGCCGTCATTACAGGCGCTACCATTTCATTCATAAATAAATCCTTAGGCAGCCGCTGCTCGGCCAATTCCCGGAAGAAAAGCTGCATAAATCGCTGGTTTCGCTTCGGGTCCGAAAATGGCTTCACGAAATCGACGGCGTAAGCGTGCAGGAGTTTTTCGAGCGTCGGGTTGCCTTTGGACATAACATCCTTAACGGCCTTTAGCCGGCTTTGACGCATCTCGCGCAGACGCTGGCGGAAAAGGTCTTCGTAAAGCACGGACTTGTCGCCGAAATGATAATTGACCGACGACAGGTTTGATTTCGCCTTTGTGATGAGGTCGCGAATCGAGGTTCCGTCAAAGCCCTGGCTTGCGAAAAGCTCCTCGGCGGCGTCAATGAGACGCTCGCGGGCGTCGCCTGAATGGTTTACCGGTTTTGGCTCATTTTGGGTCATTGAACCAGCCATAATCATCTCCTTTTAATACATTCGTATAATACACTTGTATAATACAATAGTATAATACAAACGTTTAATACATTTGTATTAAATCTGGCGTTTAGACATTAGGTAATCGAGACGATTTAAGAGAAATGCCCTTTATTGGCCGAAAAATGGGCTTGCTATTTCAACGCCTGTTCGAGGTCGGCGATTAAATCTTCGGTATCCTCGATGCCTACGGCCAGGCGAAACAGGGTATCGGTGATGCCCAGTTTGTAGCGGGCTTTTCGGCTGTAGTCGTAATAGCTGACAAGGGCGGGATGTGTAATCAATGACTCGACGCCTCCAAGCGACGGGCCGATGTAAATCAGTTTGAGCCGGTCGAGAAGCCGTTTGGCGGTTTCGATGTTACCCTTGATTTCGAATGAGACGACGCCGCCGCCCCCTTCCATCTGCTGGGTGGCGACTTCGTAATGGCGATGACTCGGCAGGAAAGGATAATAAACCCGCCTTATGGCAGGATGCGCTTCGAGCCATTCGGCGATTCGTAGTGCCGATTCATTTTGCTGGCGGACCCGAAGCGGGAAGGTCTTGAGGCCGCGTAAAAGCATATAGCAGCATATGGGGTCGATGGTGCCGCCCATTGATTTGTGCAGGTCGCGAATCTTTTCGACAATCTCCTGTTTGCCTAAGACGGCGCCGGCGAGAATATCGTTGTGGCCCGCTAAATATTTCGTGCAGCTTTGCAAAACCAAATCCATACCCCATTCGATGGGCCTCTGGTTATATGGGGTGGCGAAGGTCGAGTCGATGAGCGTAAGGATTTTGTGCTTTTGGGCGATTTTTTTGATTTTCACGAGGTCGAAAATGTTCAGGTAAGGATTAGTTGGCGATTCCGAGAAGATGAACCGAGTATTTTTCCTTATGGCCTTATCGATAACGTTGTAGTCGCCGAAAGGCACGATGGTGCAATCGATGGCGAACTGCTTGAGATATGATTTGCAGAACTCCAGCGTCTTTTTGTAGCTGTCGTCGGTAACGACGATATGGTCGCCCGATTGCACAAGCGAAAGGATTGTCGTAGTGATAGCGCTCATACCGGAAGAGAAAACCACGCAGTCCTCCGCGCCTTCGAGGTCGGCCAGTCGCTGCTCGGCGATTTTGGCCGTGGGGTTGCCGTATCGGCCGTATTCGTAATGCTCTTTGCCCTTTTTGGTGTAATCCTCGATGGCCTTGCTGCTCTCGAATGTATATGTCGAGGTCTGGACAATAGGCGTCATCAGCGAGTCGGCGTATTTTTTCCGGGGTTCGCCCGCGTGAATCGCCCTTGTCGCAAGCGACGCCCGGCTTCGTATGTTTTTTCCCTTTTTCGATGCTCCGGCCATAGTTTTCATCCTTTCGAGGTTAAGGAAGGATTATTAACCGAAAACCGCTTCGGTTTCAAGTGATTTTTGACCAGGGTAGATTAACTGCTGTAAATGCTTGCTATGCACAGGAGCAGAAAAAAGCTCAGGGCCGACAGGCAGGCGATGCCTAACAGGTAGAGCGACGTATTTAAAGGCAGCGCTACGGCAAGGGCGGCGATTCCGGCTGTCGCGGCTATGCCGATTTTACTCGATACCGTTGCCACAAATCCGGCGGTGAAGCCCACTTCGAGAGAAGCGGCGCTAATGGTATAAGAGCTTGTGGCGGCTTTTGCCGAGGCGGTGATAAAGCCGAAAAGGGCAAGGGCCAAAAGAAAGTGTCTGCCGCCGAAACCCTCGACTGCCAACTGCCTGCGCAGGGAATTTTTGGCGCGGAAAAACATCACCCGCGACTGTAATTCGGAACAATTCATCACCTCGCCAATCTGGGCGTAGTCGAGATTCTCGAAGCAGCGGAGGATGAGGATATTGCGGTATTTGAACTTGAGCCGTTTCATCGCGGTAAAAACCGCGTCGGACATTTCCTTGCGAATCAGCTCCGTCAGGCCGTCGTTAATATCGGCGCTGACCCGGTAATGAATCTGCAATCGCTGCGTTTCGGACATCTCGGCATCTTTTCTTTGTTTCAAATCCCGGAAGTGGTGCTGGACCTTGCCCAGCGCAGTCCTGAAAAGCCACTGCCAGAACTGGTCGGCGTGTTCGAGTTGTTTTAGTGATTGAATCATAAACAGTATTGTCTCCTGCAGAAGGTCCTGGGCCAGCGCCTCGTCGAGCGTAAGGCGGTACATATAGCTGTACAGCCGGTCTCTGGCCAGTTGGGCCAGCAGGTCCATACTCTGGGAATTACCCATCTGGGCCTGGTGTACCAGCCCCGGACTTATATTTTGAAACATCGTTGCCATCGTTTTTCACTTATATAGTCCAACAAAAGGGCCTTGCGTTACACTTTTTTTCAAAATTTTTCAAAAATCATCAAAAAAAGTGTAACGCGAAGGGCATTTTATGGACTTTATATACAGAGACCGGCCCAAGGGCGCCCACACCCAGCCGGTTTCGAGTAAGCTGAGGCCAGGATTCGAGGTTGAGAGGATAAGAAACGGCGTAAAAACGCGATATCGGAAAGGGCAGGAAAATGAGACAAGTAATATTTATGGTTTTAGTAATCTCAATGGCCGGCACAGCCAACGCCGGGGCGCTCGTCACGGTCAATGGCGAAATAAACCCTGAATCTGTAACCATAAGCGTCAATGATACGCTAAACATCGGCTTATGGGGCGATGGAAGCGTCAAAGTCGGGATGTCTTACATTTTAGGTCTCGGTATTGGAAGTGAAGCAATGTTGGATATTTCAACGGTTAATATTTTATATACCGGAATGTATAAGGGTATTGGCTGGTTCGGAGAAGATTACATATGGGCATCGGATATTCTAAATATTCAAAATCCATTCATTGTTGCTGAGTTTAGCGACCCCGTTATGCCCCCGGCAACTCCTGTCTCAATGGATTGTCAGCTTTTTGAGGACGTTTGGCTTTCACCGACAAATTCAGGCCTGATAACATTACGCCTGTTCAATGGCGACGGAGAGCCGGAAGATGCGCAGCTAATCGATGTTATGCAGATATATGTAACTTCCGTGCCTGAACCTGCTACTTTGATAATTATGTCGATAGGTGCGCTATTTATCAGCTTAAGACGAAAGCCGTAATATAAAAAAAACCCGCCGCGACTCGACGGCATTGTCCGGCTGCGGCTCGGAGCATCGCAGCGGTCAGTCGAGTCCGCAATACAGGGTCGGGGGCATGCAGGATTGTTCCCGCGGAACAATTGCCGCCGACCCTTCTTTTTGTTAAAAAAACCCGAAAATGGCGTAAAAAAACAAAAAAATCGCGTGTTAAACGAATAAAAGTGTGATAAAATCATCTTTCATATACTTGGAAAGGATTTGGAGATGAGAAAAACTTTTGGCTTAACAATTCTCTTGTTTGCCTCGACGGGTTTCTGCGCGGATTTACTCGTTCCATCGCAATATCCGACCATTCAGCAGGCGATAAATACGGCTGTAAACGGTGATATTGTCATTATCTCGCCCGGCGTCTATGAGGGGGCGGGAAATACAAATCTCGATATTACAAATAAAATTATCACCGTCCGAAGCAACGACCCCGACGACCCGGAAATCGTCGCCAGCACCATAATCGACTGCAACGGCTCAGGAAGAGGAATAAATCTCAATGCCGGCGCGGCAATAGAAGGATTAACAATAACAAGAGGAAATTACACCGGTGGTGCGGGCATTTATGTTTATTCTTCCTCTGTTATCCGCAACTGTGTCATAACTAATAATTCATCTCCTTCCTTTGGCGGGGGGATTTATGTTTATCAGGGGTATGCCTATATTTATAATTGCGTAATAAGCAAAAATTTATCCCAGACCGACGGAGGTGGTGTATATATCCGCAATGTGAGCAATACCGGCCTGTTTGCTGAGGGCTGCACATTTGCAGGTAATCAGGCAACTAATCAGGGAGGCGGCGTCTCGACAGGAGGGACTTCGTGCGTTTTCTCGGCGACCCACAGCATATTCTGGGATAATATCGATTCGGGCGGAGCGGGGTCGGCAACTTCGCAAATAAAAGCCCCCGCCGGCTGGGCCGGAATTAGTTTCAGTTGCGTTGAGGACACAGACCCTAATGATACAACAATTCCGTTCGGCGGGGCGGAAAAAGGCAATATCGATGATGACCCGCTGTTTGTAAATCCGGATGTAAACGATTATCACCTTACGAAAAATTCGCCTTGTATCGAGGCGGGAAATCCGCTTGCCGTATCGAACACCAACGCGACCGACATAGACGGCCAGCCGAGGATTATGGGTTTGGTCGAGGATATGGGGGCGGATGAATACGAAATGATAAACGTTGTTACAAGCCCCGTGCAGGGGGAGGTTTGGGCGACGGGGAGCGAGCGTATGATTGAATGGGTCGGCTCTGTCGAAACAGTCGATATTTTCCTCAGCGTCGATAACGGCCAGACATGGGATATAATCGCGCAAGATTTAACCGGCGATAGTTTCATTTGGACGCTGCCGGATTCGATAATGTCGAATCAATGCCTGATTTCGGTTTTGCCTGCTGATGGAGACACAAACGCGGTATGCCGGGAAAGCGGATTATTTACGATTTGGCCTTATCCTGATTTGCCGCCCGTGCCGCCGAGTTTGCAGGGTAAATTGCCTGGCCCCGATTTGAGCCAGAATCGCGGGCCGCAGGTTGGCTGTGTAAAATGGGTATTCGAGACGTCTGGTCCTGTTTCCTCACAGGTCGCCGTAACCCGGCCTTACTGGGACAGCTACGGCGTCTATATCGGCTGCGAGGACGGCAATATCTATGCCCTCGATGACTTAGGCGATTTAATCTGGAGTTACGATATCAATACCCCGATTGTCGGTTCGCCCGCGGTTGGTTATTACTGGATGGTTTATGTAGCGGGACAAAACGGCTGGCTGTACGCGATTGACGATTATGGCCAGGTCCGCTGGACGCAAAAAACCGATGGCCCCATTTATTCCACTCCCGTAGTAGGATATGACAGCAAAATCTACGTCTGCTCGCAGGACGGCGTTCTTTACGCCCTCGACGAAAAGGGCAGTCAATTATGGACTTTCGCGGCTAACGGCCCGGCCGATTTACCCGCGCCGATTTTGGCCACCCCCGCGATAGATAAAAATGGGACCGTTTATGCGGCAGGACTTTATGACCCGAACCTGTATGCCCTCGACTCAAATACCGGCAGCGTCAAATGGGTCTGCAATTTTTCTTTCGGCGTTGACCCCTGCGAGCCGAACACAAGCCAGATTTACGCTTCGCCTGCTATCGGCCCCGATGGCACGATATACCAGACACTCATAAATGACCCGAATCTTTACGCAATCGATCCCTGCGACGGCAACATATTATGGTCAATCTATTTGAGGCAGGGTTCCGATACTAACGCCTCCGGCTGGTCATCGCTTGCGGTCGGGCCTGACGGCACGATTTATGTCTGTCTCGATGACCAATACCTGCGGGCGGTTGACCCCAATGGAGTTATCAAATGGGTAACGCCCTTAGGATACGTTGGCGGCTTTATGCTGAGCGTCGATAAAAACGGCCTGATTTACGCCGCAAGCGACGATAATCACCTCTGCGTAGTCAATCCGGCAGGCGAGGAAATCTCGCGATTCAAGGGCAACGACTGGCTGACCTTCCCGACGATTTCCGCAGACGGCGACCTGATTGTAAGCGACGCCAATAATCGCGTTTGGGCTCTCACCGACGGCGATTGCGACGCAATGCCTCCGGCTCTTCACTATATAGCCGATGTCGAAATGAGCTGGGCGGTTAATTTTAACGATTTGGCGCAAATAGCCAACCAATGGCTAAGCGGCACAGAACCTGGAATTTATAGTGATGCTGATATCAATCGCGACCAGTATGTCGATTTAGACGATATCGCCGTCTTGGCCAACCAATGGCTGATGGGGGCCGGCTTATGAAAAATCGAAAAGGATTTACACGAATCGACCTTATTGTTGTTGTGGCTTGTGTGGTCTTTATTCTCGCCAACGTCCCAATTATCTTGGCCGGCGGCAGACAGCACGCAAAGCGGGACGTCTGTATGGCAAACCTGCGTGAGCTTGCCGGCGGCTGGCAAATGTTCACCGATGATAACAACGGCAAAATTCCCTCAGGGGATATATGGTATTCCTGGATATTTCCCGGGGCGACAGGAACTGCGACGGGTCCTCAACTTGCCTGGCACGAATGGCCTCATCCTTCCCCTCATTCAATGCCGCCAAGCCGAGCGACTAATCATGACTCGGCATATCAGATTGGTTCTCAAATAACCGACCAGGCATGGAAACACGCTATCGCCGAAGGTCTGCTTTGGAACTATGTCAAGGATTACGATATTTACAAATGCCCGATGGGCAATAAGGGCAGCTTCATAACTTACTCAATGGCTCATTCGATGAACACCTATCCCAATTCAGGCGGTACAACTGCTCAACCCTGCCCGACAATAACAAATAGAAGTCAAATTACTCAGCCGGCCCAAAGTTACGTCTTTTTAGATACGGGAACGAGCAAGCGAGGTGCATTCTTTGTTTCGTATAGTTCGTTCGGCGGATTAAAATGGGGCGACCTGCCGCCTATGAGGCACAATCAAGGAACGACATTTTCTTTCGCCGACGGCCACGCTGTTTATAGAAAATGGACCGACCCGCATGCACTTAATCCAGGAGGCGGCTGGGGCGGCGGAAGCATTGATAATTGTGACTGCGATTTACGTTGGATTACAAAAGCCACCTGGGGCAAGATTTTATACGACTGCACAGACCCTAACAAAAATTGTGAGGATTAGCAAAAAGACGACTGCCTTATGATAAAACGAGCCGGCTTTACGAAAATTGACCTGATTGTAACTTTCGGCTGTGCCGCCTTGATACTGGCAAACGCCCAGATTATCGCCGCCGGCGGCAGGGAAAAGGCAAAGCGGGACGTATGTCTGGCAAATCTGCGTATGTTAACAGCCGCCTGGCAGATTTACGCCGAAGACAACGCCGGCAAACTTGTCAACGCCGCGCCAATGACTCCTGGCGGACTATGCACGGGTTGTCAGGAAAATTGTGCGGCCAAAGCACCTGTGGGAGGCGGTCCTTTCGAAATTTTCCACAAAAACGAAATACCATGGATTGGCATCGTTTGGAATCAATATCAATGGTCGGATGGAGTTCCCGCAAGCGAATGTGGCCAGAAATGCGCTATTTCAACCGGTGCATTGTGGAAGTATGTTCAGGACTTCGATATTTACCACTGCCCGGACAGTAATAAAAATCAATTAGTAACATATACTATCATGGATTCAATGAACGGTAAATACACCTGGAACGGCAACTGCGGAATGGGTAATACTCCGATAGAACTGTGCCCAAAAAAACTCAGCCAGATTATAAAACCTGCGGAAAGGTTAGTATTCATCGAAGAGGAACCGATATCACCGGACAGCTATTATGTTATGTACGGCTGTGAGAAATGGCTTGACCTGCCTTGTATCAGGCATGGCGATGGAACAAATGTTACCTTTGCCGACGGCCATAGTGCATACTGGAAATGGAAAGCCAAAGAAACCATCGATATCGCCAAAGGCGGAGTATACGGCGTTCAGCCGACAACTTCCGCCTGCAAGCAGGATTTGTATAAACTCCAGATTGCCTGCTGGACGAAGCTGGGCTATACGCCGACGGTCGCACCGGACCCTAACTGGTAAGTTCATCCCTGGCCATTGCGCCAAAACATCGTTTGTTTGCCTTATTAGTAGTTGCTTTGCGCGGATAGAGGACTATAATTTTACAAATTCGTAAGGATGGCATACAAACCGATTCGAGGATGGAATTAGGAAAGGGCAATTTATGCAGTTGGGCGTCGCGGACATAGTTGTTTTTGTGGTGTTTGTAGCGTCGGTGCTGTTTGTCGGCATAAGCAAAAGCAGGCATGAAAAGACGGGCGAGGACTACTTTTTAGCGGGCCGGGGGCTTGTCTGGTGGCTAATTGGCTTTTCGCTGATTGCCGCCAATATCTCGACCGAACAATTCGTCGGTATGAGCGGCAGCGCCGCCAGTCACGTCGGCCTGGCGATTGCCAGTTACGAATGGATGGCCGCGATAACGCTGGTGGTTATAGCTTTTGCGTTTTTACCGTATTTCCTTAAGGCCGGCATTTTCACGATGCCGGAGTTCCTCGAATATCGCTACAACTCGACTGCCCGCTCTCTTATGGCGGTTATGACGATTCTGATTTACGTTCTCCTGGTCGGGGCGGTAACGTATTCAGGAGCCCTTACGATGCAAATCCTGGCAGGCAAAATGGGCTATAACATACCCCTGCTGACGGGGTCGCTTGCAATCGGTCTTATCGCGATGATATACGTCGTGGCGGGAGGCCTAAAGGCCTGCGCCTGGGCGGATTTGATTCAGGGCAGCGCCCTGATTGTCGGGGGCGGCGTGATAATGTACTTCGCGTTCACAAAATTAGGCGCAGTTACCGAGGCCGCGAGAATCATCGATGTTCAGACCGGCGCGGTAGCCATTGAAACCTTAAAAGAAGGCACGCCCGCGATAGAGCGTTTCTGGGACCTCAACCGAGTGCGTATGAATATGTTCCTGCCAAAGACCGACTCGGTCCTTCCCTGGACTGCCTTACTCCTCGGCTTGTGGATACCCAATTTTTACTACTGGGGTCTCAATCAATATATCACACAGCGAACGCTCGGCTCGGTATCGCTTGCCCAGGGTCAAAAGGGTATCGTTTTCGCGGCTTTCCTGAAGCTCTTAATACCGTTTGTGATTGTAGTGCCGGGCATCATCGCGTTTAACCTGTATTCGGGCGATATGCAGCTCGGCGCGGCGCAGGATAACGCCCCCTTGATTGCCAAATACGTCAAGGCGAACCCTGAAACCAAGCTCGTTGAGGTCGTAAAATCGCCGGCAGAAGAGGCGATGGCGAGCTGGCAAAAGGGCCGGTTTATGCTCGCGATATACGATAACGACGCCGCGATTAAACAGGTCAAGGTCGCAAGCCCCTATATTTTACCGATAACCCAGGCCAAATACGACGCGGCCTTACCCTCGGATTTCACTGTTTTTAAGAGCGAAGATAAATCGCTTCCAAGTACGTTTCCGGCGTTATACGAGGAAGTAACAGTATATAACGAAAAGACAACTGAAGCCGCCAAAGCCGCGGGCAAGATGGTTTCAACGGAAAAGCTTACCGCGCACAAATACGATACCGCCCTGGGCCAGCTTTTAGGAAACGTGCTTCCTCAAAAAGTCGGTCTTGTGGGCTTTGTTCTGGCGGCGCTATTAGGCGCGGTGGTCAGCTCTCTGGCAGCGATGCTAAACGCCGCCTCGACGATTTTCTCGATGGATATTTATAAAAAACTGATTTCCCCGCAGGCGTCACAACAGTCGATCGTCTTCACAGGTCGAGTTACAGTGGTTGTTTTCGCTGTTATTGCCGTTGTTCTCGCGCCAATGCTGGGCAATCCCAAAATCAGCAACAGTATCTTCACGATAATTCAGGAAAGCCAGGGATACATCTCTCCGGGCGTTCTGGCTGTATTCGCGTTCGGACTTATCATAAGAACGGCGCCCAGAATTTGTGGAGCGGTCGGCTTAATAACGAATATCTTCCTGTATGGCGGATTCAAACTCGCGTCGATGAGTGAAACGCTGATGAGCGTTAAGGTCCTGAATTTTCTGCTGTATAACTTCCTGAACCGGATGGCCGTATGTTTTATTCTTTGCCTGATAGTTATGAGCATAATCACTTTGGCAAAGCCGCTGCCCGTTCCGATGCAGTTCGAGCATAAGACGTCGATGGACGTTAAATCGTCTAAAGGCGCGGCCATCGCGGGCATATTCGTGGTTGTGTTCACGCTGCTTTTGTATCTGCTTTTCAGCCCGCTTATATTCGCTAAATAACGCTATGACCAACGGACAGCCGCTAAATACTAAAGGGCCGTTTGAGGCCAAGGTTACCTTCAATAAGAAAATTATTGAGGGATTTTACCGGCTTGGATTGCAATTTGCGGGCGCAGGCGCCGAGGCGTTCGGCGGGACAAGGCCGGGACAGTTCGCTGAGTTCGACCTTTCAAATGTGGCGATTCCCGCGCCGGAAGCGATACCGGAGGACTTGAAGGATATCGCTATAAAAAAAGTTTTGCTTCGCAGGCCCTTCAGTTTCGCCAAAGTCCATAAAGACAAAGGCGTAACCAATGTCGAGGTCATTTACTGCGTCCTCGGTCCGGCGACCCTGCGAATGACGACCTTGGTCAAAGGCAACACCCTCAGCATCATCGGGCCATTGGGTAAAGGTTACACGATACCGAAGGGTAAAAAACGCGCCCTGTTAATCGCCGGCGGTATGGGTTCGCCGCCGCTGGAACACCTGGCGCAGGTCCTGACCGCCGAAAACCCGTTAGTCGAGCCATTCGCCTTTGCCGGGGCAAAGTCCGCCTGCAACCTGCCCTTCGAGAAACGCTTAGACAATATCTCGCGCGAGCTGGGCTTCTGGTTAGGCGAATTCGGTAAATACAGCATAAGCTCTTTTGTCGCCACAGAAGACGGCTCATCGGGCTTCAAGGGAACAGTAACCGATTGCCTTTTGGACTGGCTCAAACAAAACAGCCCCGCCCCGCCGGAGACGATTATTTACGCCTGCGGCCCGGTTCCAATGCTGGCGAGCATCGCTAAAGTAGCAGCCGACAAAAAAATCGACTGCCAGGTCTGTATGGAGGAAATGATGGCCTGCGGCATAGGCCTGTGCCAGTCCTGCGTCGTCAAAGCAACAGACAAATCCGGCGCCCGGCCAACCTACAAGCTCTGCTGCAAAGACGGGCCTGTTTTTGATTCACGCGACGTTGTTTTTTGAGACAAATCCACGTTATAAAATCCGTGCAATCCGCGCAATTCGCGATTAAAATAACTCCTGGTGAAAGGTTTTTATGCGCGCATTTATAGCGATTGATATTGATGAAAAAATAAGGGCGGGCCTTGCGGATTTGCAGAAGCGGCTCAACGCCAAAGTTGATATTAAAAAAGGCGACGTGAAATGGGTTGAGCCGGAGAATATTCATCTTACGCTGAAATTCTTAGGCGAAATCAAAGATGAGCAGTTGGCCGAGGTTTGCGATATAACAAAACAGGTCGCGGAGACGCATAAAAATTTCACTCTGGATGTCGAATCAGCCGGGTCGTTTGGCGGCAGAAGCGCAAAGGTTATCTGGGTGGGGATTTCCAAAGGAGCAGAGGAGTTACTTGCCCTGCAAAAAGACCTCGAAAATCAAGTGTCGCAGTTGGGTTATCCGCCTGAGGAAAGGGAATTTAGCGCGCATTTGACGGTTTGCAGGGTGAAAAACCTCAAAGCGGGCTTCAAACTGGCAGAGGTGGTCGGGCAGTTTGCCAACCTCAAGCTCGGCTCGGTATCTGCAAATGCCATACATGTTTATCAAAGCCAGTTGACACCGGGCGGTCCAATCTATACTCTATTGGCAAGCTTCCGCTTAGCTGATAACTGAAAGTTTAAAATGTAAAACCAAAGGCCAAAACTGAAAGCCAGAGATTAGCAAATAACCAGAAGCGTAAAATGCAAAGTCAAAGCGTAAAACCAAAAGCCGGCTTAAAGGACAGGGCGTATGCCCACGCCGTAAGAGTCATAGATTTTATCGATATTTTGCCAAAGGATAACGCAACACAGATTATCGCGAATCAGTTATTAAGGTCAGCTACGTCAATAGGCGCAAACATTGTTGAGGCAAGGGGATCGAGTTCAAAGAGAGATTTTGCTAACTTTTTTAGCTATTCGCTTAAGTCGGCAAATGAAACCCTATATTGGCTTGGGCTTTTAAGGGATGCCAGAAAAGTAAACGGTCCCGAAATGAGTTTTTTGATTGACGAGACCGAGCAAATAGCAAAAATGCTTGGGTCAAGTTTGCTGACGCTGAAAGGTAAACGTGAGATTTAGGTTTTTAGCTATGGCTTTGAGTTTTAAACTTTAAATTTTAAATTATCCCTGGAGGAGAGAAAAAAATGACAAAGACAAAGACATCCCAGCAGGCAAAAGGCGAGGTTGAGCCGTTAAGGGCAAGCGGGGCGGAATCGGCGATTGAGCGGGTGATTGCCCAGATTGAAAAGCAATACGGCCGGGGCGCGATTATGCAGATGGACGAGCATAAATACGCCCGAATTCAAGGCATCCCAACCGGCGCCCTGTCGCTGGATATTGCCCTTGGCGGAGTGGGCGTCCCGCGGGGCAGAATCACCGAGCTTTTCGGGCCTGAGTCGTCGGGCAAAACAACCCTTGCCCTGCACATCATCGCCAACGCTCAAAAGGCAGGCGGCGTCGCAGCATTTATCGACGCAGAGCACGCCCTCGATACAACCTGGGCAAAACGTCTCGGTGTTGACGTAAGCTCGCTTTTAATCAGCCAGCCCGATACAGGTGAACAGGCGCTGGATATTACCGAGATGCTAATCAGCTCCAATTCCGTTGACGTTGTTGTCGTCGATTCGGTCGCGGCGTTAACTCCAAAAGCTGAAATCGAGGGCGAAATGGGCGACAGCCACATGGGTTTGCAGGCGCGTCTTATGAGCCAGGCAATGAGGAAACTTACCGGCGTCATAGCAAAAAGCAAAACCGCGCTTATTTTCATAAACCAGATTCGGATGAAAATCGGCGTAATGTTCGGCAACCCGGAAACCACCACAGGCGGCAACGCCCTGAAATTTTACAGCTCGGTACGAATCGACCTGAGACGCATTACCAGCATTAAGGAAGCGACAGGCACCGTAGGCAGCAGGGTCCGGGCAAGGGTCGTCAAAAATAAAATCGCGCCGCCCTTCCGCGAGTCGGAATTCGATGTTATGTTCGACCACGGCATCAGCTACGAAGGCGATCTTATCGATTTAGGAGCCGCCTGCAACGTAATCGACAAATCCGGGGCACATCTGGGTTTCGGCGATATTCGTCTCGGCCAAGGCAGAGAAAAAGCAAGGCAGTTCCTGATTGATAACAAGGACCTGTGTGAACAGATAAAACAAAAAATCCTGGCCGCGAAAGGTTTCGGACTTGAGCCGGCCAAGGCAGAATAGAAGCCCCAAAATTTATAACGCTTAAAACGAAACCAATTTAGAAAGGATAACACTATGCAACTACTCGCAGCTACAGCGCCGGCTCAGCCCTCGCCATTTCAGCAGGCCCCGATCCAGCAGGCGCCGCAATACCAGCCCACGACAATGCAGCCCGACAGGCCGGTTTCCAGGCCTTCCGCATTGGCCAAGGTAATCAACAATACGTTGTTTTTTTTCAACATCGCTGTCATTATTTTCTTCGTTGTCATGGCATACAGGTTTGTCCGTGCAACGGAAAAAATCGCTGAAAGCGTAAAAGGCAACGCCGGCCGCAAAGAAGAAACACCGACACAATCGCAAAGCTGACCTGACTTATGACCTTAAGCGCCAAGCAAATCAGGTCCGGCTTCATTGAATTTTTCAAAGGCAAGGACCATAAATTTATCCCCAGTTCGCCAATCGTTCCCATCGGCGATCAGACGCTTCTTTTCGCCAACGCGGGGATGAACCAGTTCAAGGATATATTCCTCGGTTTAAGCACGCCAACGTGCGGGCGGGCGGTCAACAGCCAGAAATGCCTCCGCGTAAGCGGCAAGCACAACGACCTCGAGGAAGTCGGCCATGACAACTATCACCACACCTTCTTTGAAATGTTAGGCAACTGGTCTTTCGACGATTACTTCAAGGCCGAGTCAATCGAATGGGCATGGCAGCTTCTCACCGGTGTATGGGGAATCGACCCGAACAAATTATACGCCACCGTTTTTGCCGGCGACGCCACAGACAATCTTCCCGAGGACAGCGAAGCGGCGAATCTCTGGACAAAGGCAACATCGCTGCCGGCTGAGCGGGTCTTGCGCTTCAGCAAAAAAGACAACTTCTGGGAAATGGGAGAAACCGGCCCCTGCGGCCCCTGCAGCGAGATACATATCGACCTGGGTCCCGACAGATGCGACAAGAAAAACGACCCCAATCATAAATGCGCTGTAAACGCCGGCTGTGCAAGATTCATCGAGCTTTGGAACCTGGTCTTCATACAGTATAACCGAGTCGAAGGAGGCAAGCTTGTCCCTCTGGGCGCAAAATACGTCGATACCGGCGCAGGTCTGGAAAGAATCACAGCCGTCCTGCAGAATAAACGCAGCAATTACGATACCGACCTGTTTATGCCGATTATCGATAAACTCGGCAAAATGTCGGATAAGAAGTTCACATCCCAACTGAATAATAAAACCGATAACGCCTTTCGCGTTATAGCAGACCATATTCGCGCACTGACTTTAGCGATAACCGACGGCGCCACGCCTTCAAATGAAGGCCGGGGCTACGTCATTCGCAGGATTCTTCGCCGGGCGTTTAGATTCGGACGAGAACTTGGCCTGCACGAACCGTTTTTGTTCAAACTTGTTCCGGCCGTAGGCGATTGCTTAGGCGAGGCGTTTCCCGAAATTCTTCAAAGGGCCGATTATGTTTCCACGGTAATCGAGTCAGAAGAAGCAAGTTTCGGCAGGACCTTAGACAGGGGCCTTGAGATATTCACCGAAGCAGCCGAAAAGGCGCAAAAGACCAAAGACAAGACCATCGCAGGCGATGACGCCTTCCAGCTTTACGACACATTCGGATTCCCGGTTGACCTGACACAGCTTATGGCGCAGGAGCGGGACCTCAAGGTTGATATAGCCGGGTTTGAGAATCTGATGGAACAGCAGCGCAGCCGGGCCAGGGCCGCACAAAAAAGCACTCAGCTTTTAGTAACGGCCGATAGCGAATTACCAGTTACCGAAGACCTGCTCAAATACAAGACCGACCGCTGTGAAGCGAAAATCGCCGGCTTTATCGACGGAGGCGCATTCAGGACTGACGGCAAAATCGAACAAGGCAGAGAATTTGGCGTCGTCCTCGATAAAACCTGTTTCTACGCTGAGATGGGAGGACAAGCCGGCGACTTCGGCATAATAACAACCGACAACGGTAACTTCATCGTCGATGAGACAATCAAGGTTGCCGATTGTGTAATACATAAGGGCCGGCTCACCAAGGGAATGCTTGCCGTCGGCGACAAGGTTACCGCAATAGTCAGCCCCGACAGAGAGGCCACAAGGAAAAACCACACAGCTACTCACCTGCTGCAATGGGCGCTTCAGCAGACCCTCGGCGGCTCGGTTGCCCAGCAGGGAAGTTTGGTCAATCCCGATTACCTGCGGTTCGATTTCACGTATCCCAAGGCGATGACCGACGATGAGATTAAAAAAGCAGAGCAGCTTGTCCGTGAAAAAATCGACATGGATTTGCCCGTTACCTGCATTTCGATGCCGCGGGACAAGGCCGACAAAGTAGGCGCGATGGCGCTATTCGGCGAAAAATACGGTGAAGACGTCCGCGTCGTCGCCGTCGGTGCGCCGGACGAAAAAGGTCTCAACCTGGCTTTCAGCAAGGAATTTTGCGGCGGCACCCACGTTGACAGGACCGGCGTAATTACCGATTTCAAAATCATAAAGGAAGAAAGCGTATCAGCAGGCGTCCGCAGAATCACAGGCCTGACCGGCTCGGGTCTGGCCAAATATCTCGAGCAGCGCAGCGACATAGTCGATGAGCTTGCGGCCCTGCTTAAGGTCTCAGCCGAAGGCGTCGTCGAAAGAGTAAATAAACTGCTTGCCGAAAACAAGAAACTTGCCAAAGAGCTCAAATCAGCCCCTCGTCAGGGCGCAGCCGATTCATTAACCGAGGCAAAACAACTTCTCGATAAATGCGAAAAATCGGGCGAAACATCGATAATCGCCGGCAAACTCTCACCAACAACCGTTGAGCAGGCACGGGCGGCTATTGATATGCTCAAAACCAAGACAAAATCAGCCGTGATTGTTTTGGGTTTCGCCGATGGTGAAAAAGCAACGCTGATTGCCGCTGTTACCGATGACCTCGTTAAAAAAATAAGCGCCTCAGATATCCTCAAGCAAATCGCCCCCATAATCGAAGGCGGCGGAGGCGGCAGACCGAATATGGCGCAGGCAGGCGGCAAAAAACCCGAAAAGCTCGACGAGGCGATTGTTAAAGCGGCTGAGGTTATAAAAACAAAATTCTAAAACCAGGATTGGCTTGCGGAAAGGTCGGCAATGGAGGTGAACACGCCGAACCAGAGGTCTCAGGAACCTGACGAAAATATGCGGCTGGCGGTCGAGAAGCTGGAGCGGGAAGTTTTTAAACCTGACCCGCTGCCGAAAAGGACCCTGCCCTGGATTATCGATATATTTTTATATCCCATCAGCATTTCAGGGATAATCCATCTTTCAATTTTTATAATTACGCCGCTGCTGATTCAGCTTATTGTCCTGCATTTTATCGATATCTTCAAGGGCATCCTGTCCTTGTTTTTTTATTTACTGCTCGTCGGTTATGCCTTTTATTACCTCGGTTATTGTGTCTTCGACAGCTCAAGAGGCGGCCTGCGTGCGCCGGATGTCAGCATTAATGATTCCCCCGACAAAAGTGAATTCTGGTCACAGATTTTTCTTGTGATTGGCGTCGTGGCTGTTTGCTTTTTCCCGGTAACCATATATTACATCGTGACCGAACAAACCGATTTGTTGTTTTGGCTGCTCTTGTTGGTCTGCGTTTTCTTTTTCCCAATGGTTATGCTGATAGCGGTGTTGTTCGATTCGGTCAATGCCCTCAATCCGGTTATGATTATCACTTCGATATACAGAACGTTTATTCCTTATTGCGGGCTTGTTTTAACCTTTTCCGTGCTTACCGGGATTATCGTACCTGTCATATTGGGTTTGCCGCGGCCTCGTGATTTAATTGCAGGCCTTTTTTACGTTTATTCACTCATGGATTATCTTTTGGGCACGGCTTTTATCTTCTATAAGATTGCCTTTGTGTATCTGGCGATGGTTACAGCGCATCTGTTAGGAAGGTTTTATCTGCGATACAAAAAGAAACTTGATTGGGGAATCTAACTGTTGTCGCCTTATTTTTCCTGACGCACCCTAATGCTTCTGGCGTGGGCATCGAGCCCCTCTGCCTCGGCCAGCCGGATTATATCCTCGGCGCTTTCTGCTAATTTCTTCTTGTCGTATTCGATGATACTTGTTGATTTTATGAAATCGTTTGCGCTCAACGCGCTGAAGAATTTGGCAGTTTGTCCCGTCGGCAAAGTATGACTTGGCCCCGCCCAGTAATCACCAACTGCCACCGGCGAATAATCGCCTATAAATATAGCTCCCGCGTTATTTATCTTTGCTGCAATCTTCCTGCTCTGTTTTCCGCACTGAATTTGCAAATGTTCTGCCGCGAAATCATTTGCTTCATTGATTATATCATTCATGTTGTCAAATACGACGATCTTACTAAATTCCAATAGACATCTCTTGGTTTTTTCTACTCGACTTAATTGGTTTACTTGCTTGATAAGTTCTGTTAGAACCTGTTGTCCAAAATAATTCGAATCCGTAAACAAAACCGCACTCCCAGGATCATGCTCGGCCTGACTTAACATATCAGATGCTACCCATTTAGGATTTGCCTTCTCATTTGCAATTATCAACACCTCGCTGGGCCCTGCTATCGAATCAATTCCAACATAACCAAACTGCCTCAACTTAGCGGTTTGGACCCATTGATTACCTGGTCCAACAATTTTATCAACTTTTTGTATTTTGGTGTTTTTCGCACCAGCCAAAAGCACAACTGCCTGTGCACCGCCAATACGGTAAATTTCGGTAATGTTCAACTCATAGCAAACAGCTAAGGTTACTGGATGGATAGAATCGTTATATCTCGGCGGTGAAACTACAACTATCTCTTTTACGCCTGCTACCTGTGCAGGAACTGCGCACATTATGACAGAAGATGGCAGTGGTGCAGAAGCACCAGGAACACAAATTCCTACTCTTTTAATCGGTGTGTACCTTATTCCAGTACCACAGGAACATTTTTTATCATTTCCTTTAAATATTTCTTTTTGGTATTTTAGAACATTCTTTATTGCATGACGAATTGACGCCATAAGCCCGACATCAGTTTCTTTATGAGCTTTTTCCAATTCTTTTTTACTTATAAGAAACTGCTCAGGTTTTAATTTAACCCCATCATATTTTTCAGTGCGTTCAGCAACGGCCTCGTCGCCTCGTTCACTAACGTCATTAATAATTTCCCAAACTGGTGCTTCATCGCAACCGCCAAATCTTGCCTTTCTTTTCAGATTCAAATGTAAAGCTTCGATTTGGTCTTGGAAGTCTGTTTGTATATATAAAATCAGAATTTTATCAAGTTCGTTTTCCACTTTTTTCCTTTTTACTTTTGACTTTTTATTCTCTGTGACCTCTGTGACCTCTGTGGCTAAAAATCTCTGTGGCTGAAATTTATCCCCCAAAGTTGCCGTAACTATACACTCTCGTTGCCCTTTGCAGCAGCAGGTATTGCCGGCCTTTGAATGTCGTTATGATCCCCGCGACGTTAAATCTTACTGGATTCGGCTCGTTTCGAGTTTGGCTCATCGCCTCATCGAGCTTCTGGCAGGGCAGCAAAGTAAGCGTTAATTTCTCGATACCCTGCCCGAGGCCGTCCGGCTCGAAAACGTATTGGCCCTGTTTTTCAATCACGTGCCCGGTCCTGTTGGCAAAAATCGTATCCTGTTTTAATTGCAGCGGCTCCTGCCCCTGCATAGTCGGCATTACCTCCGATGTTTGCAGCTTGCTCGCTATCTCATCGGGTATATTTAGTATGTCGTTCGGGGCGTTTATTGCCTGACTGTTTTTTTCCGTCACTGACTGTTGTTCAGCGGGCCTTTCCATTTTCCGCAATGCAAGAAAATACGTCGCGAAGATATAATTTTTGCCCTCGAATTTCGTAACCTTGCCCCACAGCCGGTATCGCGCATCGACCCGTGTTTTGGCGTCCTCGACGAGTTTCTCAAGCGTCGCTGATTTAAGCAGCTCAATCGTCAGGCCGGCTTTTATATCCCCGGCCCCGTTATTATTTATCGGCGTTTCGAACTCGAACATCCATTTATCAGGCCCCGCCTCAACGAGTTTACCGTCAAGCCCCGCGATAACGTAATCCTCACGCAGCAGCTCATCCGGCCCGTCGGCGGCTATGACCACGCTTGACAGCGCAATTGTTATCAGCAATGCTAATGGTTTTCTAATGTTCATTATGTTTTTTCAAAAGCTCTATAACGTCTTTCGGCTCATCTGCCTGCGATAAGTATCGCCTGCTTGCCGGGTCGTCGTCGGCTATCAGATCAACTAACCGGTCCCAGAACCGGCCTAAAAGTATAATCGGCTTATCGCCGGTTAAAAAACCCTTGTTTTTTAATTCCCACACCATCGCAAGCTCTAATAACGTCCCCGTCCCGCCGCCTAATATCACATAAGCATCGCCGAGGGCTATCAATTTATCGAGCCGGTCGTTGAGCGACTTTGTTAAAATTTCACGACTTACGTACTTATTCGCGCTACTGCGGCCGAATGCTTCACAAGTTACGCCTATAACCTCACCCGCCGCCTGTTTTGCCCCTTTGGCCGACGCCTCCATTATCCCGCCATAGCCGCCGTTGGCTATCGTGAAGCCCGCGCCTGCCAGCAACCTGCCAAGTTCCTCAGCCAGGGCATAACTCTTATCCCCGGCTTTAGCCCTTCCCGTTCCAAACACGCTAACTGTTTTTATCATTCGCTCTTTCCAGCGTATATTTTAATAATCCCCCCGCCAAAAGAATCTCTCTGTCTCTTTTCGACAAACCCAACTTGCCGGTAATCTCGTATTTGCCGTTTTCCCCGGCTATTGTTATCTCGTCTTTGTTCTTTATCGCCTCGACAAGCCCATCTATTCGCAGCTTATCGCCCTGCTCGATTTTGTCGTAATCTTCCGGCTTTGCCAGCTCTACCGGCACCACACAGAAATTTATCAAATTCGCTTTGTGTATCCGTTCGATACTTTTTGCGATTACCGCTCGCACGCCGAGATACATCGGGCATAAGGCCGCGTGCTCCCTCGATGAACCCTGCCCGTAGCTTAATCCGGCAACAATTATTCCCGCCTGGCCAGCGTTTCTCACCTTCATTGCGCGTTGGGCAAAATCGGGCTTGCCTTTTTCACTGAAACAGTGAAAAACATATTTCGAGTATTCAGGCACGTTGCTTCTATGCTTCAAAAACGCCCCCGCAGGCATTATGTGGTCGGTGGTAATCTTGTCCTTGCACTTTATTAAAACCTCGCCTTCCAAATCCCCCGGTAAAACCGTCGGCTGCTCAGGCACAACTATCGTTGTTCCTCGTATCACCTCGGCCTTGGCTGCCTCTTTTTCGCCCAGGGGCGGCTCTATCATATTATCATTGACGATAAATTCATCAGGCAGCTCTATCCGCGGAAACTCAATACCGAAAATTTCCGGCATTCGTCTCGGATCTGTAATTTTACCTGTTAACGCCGAGGCGACAGCCGTTTCGGGGCTGACAAGATAAACCTTGTCGTTGTTCGTGCCGCTTCTGCCGCTGAAATTACGGTTGAATGACCGCAAGCTGACAATCCCTTCAGCCGGGGCAAATCCAAGACCTATGCAAGGCCCGCAGGCGCTTTCGAGAATCCGCGCCCCTGCCGAGATAATATCCGCAAGCGCCCCGTTGGCGGCCAGCATATCCAGAACCTCCCGGCTTCCTGGTGCTACGGCAAACTCTACCGTGGGGGCAATCTTTTTACCCTTAAGCGTTCGTGCCGTCATCATCAAATCCGCGAAACTTGAGTTGGTGCAGCTTCCAATGGCAATCTGGCCGACGTCCAGTCCCGCGATTTCGGCGACCGGCTTGACGTTATCCGGTGAAGACGGGCAGGCCGCCATCGGCTCGAGTTTGGCCAGGTCGATTTCAATGAGGCGGTCATATATAGCGCCGCTATCGGCGCTGGTCGGCTGATAGTCGTTTTCCCGCTTCTGTGCCCTCAAAAACTCCTGTGTCTGCTCATCGCTGGGGAAAATGCTTGTCGTTACGCCTAATTCCGCCCCCATATTGGTAATCGTCGCCCGCTGCGGAACCGTCAGCGACGCGACTGCCGGGCCGAAATACTCCATCACCCAGCCAACGTTACCCTTTGTCGTCAATATGCCAAGCAATTTCAAAATAACGTCTTTGGCCGCGACCCAGCCGGGCAATTGACCCGATAGTTTGACGCCCAAAACCTTCGGACAGGTTATATAAAAAGGCCCCCCTGCCATAGCCACCGCCACGTCAAGACCGCCTGCCCCGATGGCTATCATACCCATACCGCCTGCCGTGGGGGTATGAGAATCGCTTCCCAGAAGCGTAGCGCCCGGCTTGGCAAATCGCTCTAAATGGACCTGGTGGCAAATGCCGTTTCCCGCCCGCGAATGATATACACCGCTTTTGGCCGCTATCGTCTGCAGGTATAAATGGTCGTTATGGTTCTCAGGTCCGAACTGGGCCATATTATGGTCGATGTAGCTGACCGATAAATCGGTCCTTACACGACTTGCCCCCATTGACTCAAAAAGCAAGAACGCGGTCGTTCCCGTCGCGTCCTGGGTCAGGGTCTGGTCCATCTTTATCCCGACCTGCTCACCCGCGATAAGCCGGCCGTCGGCAAGGTGTTTTGATAATATTTTATAAACAAGCGTCTGTGCCAATTCATTGCTCCTTATAAAAACCAAAGCGGCAATTTAACATAAAATCTCTGAAAATACAAACCTTCCCTCAAGGGCGCAAAAAAAAGCGGCCTTATACTCAACGTATAAGGCCGCATACTTACATTTGCACTATGTTAGAAATCTGCCCCTGATGCCTGGTGCTCGTTGACTAAAAGTGAATCTGTGTTGCCCTGGGGATAATAAGGGGTGGTGGTAGAGTATGGCTGATATTTGTTGCTTGGATTTTTTAAAGGTGCGCCTACAAAGGCATTGCCTACTTCTTTATATTTTTTGGGGTCGGCCTCCATAACGGTATCGTCCGTCGGCCAGGCCTTCCAGATATTGTCGTTGTCTATGCCGACGTTTGCGGTCTTGGAAAAACTTACGTGGCCGTCGTTAAACAATACGTTCTGGCCTTCCCGCTGATGAGCAAAAGAGTTATACAGTAAATCCGGGTCCTGGTACGTTTGATTGGTCGTAGTCCATCGCTCCCATGGCGTTTGGAATTGAGTGCCGGCCGAAGGAGTGCCTGCCCTTTCTGCTGATCCCGGGTTGGTGGCGGCAACAATATAATTGACGTTGGTATCCAGCGTCGGATTTCTGTCGGCTGCAAGCGGAGCCGCCGGAGGACTGTTCGAATTTACCTGGTTGCCCGAATCATTACTACCTTCCCCTCCTCCCACATGGCCGAAGGGCATATGATACGAATAGCTGTTGTATGTTCCTGCCCTGGTGCCGAAATCCCATACCTTGGTAAAGTCATCTATTGATTGAACGGCGGTGTTGGTGGAATCTGTCAGCTTGAATACCTTGACTCCGACGTCGCCTTTGCAGTTGAATTGCTTGACCGAGGTGTCTTCGTACTTTACCAGCAGATAGAACAATGAGCCGATGGTTCCAGCGCCGGCGTTTTCGGAACCTCCAAAAGTAACTGCGTAAACTCCATCAACGGCACTGGGACCTTTTAACTGAGAGTCATACCAGTCGGCAATAGCTCCCGTTTGGCTCCAAACCGCCTGTTTGGTGATACCAGGCATTGGATACTCTTCTCTGGCGTCTCCGGCGTACAGAAGTATCCCCTTGCCGAGGCCTGACAGATTGGTCCCGCAGACCATTCTGTAGGCAATCGTCCTGACCCTGGCCAGGGCGGGCATCAGGATGCCCATGAGCAGAGCTATGATGGCTATAACGACCAGCAGCTCCACCAGTGTAAAACCTTGCTTTTTCATTGTTATTCTCCTTTACTTTTTCGAGATTCGCTTATCCGGCTATTCCAGGCACATTCGGGTATGGGTTCATCTAATGAATCCAACTTACTCTCACCTGCATGGCTTACCCAGTTTATTCCCTGCGAATCTCAGTTTTTTTAACTGTTTCGCCCGGAAATAGCCGACAGAACACTTTCCAATTTTTTATAGGACTTGTTGGCCGCCTTACCTGGCCCAAAAAGCCGCTTCTTGAGAAACAAGTAAAGCAAAAACCACTTCTTGCAGGCAGGAATGATATTGGTAGGTTGTAATTTATGATTACGGCAAAAATTATAATATTGGCACTTTTACCTGCCTACTCTGCCTTCAATATAGTATCGCCGCGTCTTTCTGTCAAGCTTTTTCGGCAAAAAAATCAAATTTCTTGAAAAATATCGCTCTATCCCGTATAAATGCCCTTTTTACTAAGGAAAAAGGGCTATGATAGACCAAACAAAGCTAAAAAATTTGAAAAACGTCCTAAAAAAGTTTAATCAGACCCATCTTTTGTCTTTCTGGGACCGGCTCGACCCTAACAGGCAGGAAAACCTTCTTGCCCAGCTTACCGGGCTTGATTTTGCCCAGTTGGACCGCTGGCGGGCTGATTTTGTCCTTAAGGATTCACCGTTCAAATTGCCTGCCAATCTTGCCCCCGCTCCTTCATACACTCCTGAGACGGTTGACGATGACCAGCGCCGGAAATATGACGAGGCGCGACGGTTAGGCATAGAACTGATTTCGAAGGGCAAGGTCGCGGCGTTTGTCGTCGCCGGCGGACAGGGAACCCGGCTCGGTTTCAATGGCCCGAAGGGTAACTTTCCCATCAGCCCCATTAAAAATAAGACGCTTTTTCAAATCTTCGGCGAAACCATACTTGCCGGCTGTGAAAAATACCATACCACCTGCCCGTGGTACGTTATGACCAGCCCCCTCAACCACAACCCGACCATCGAAATATTTTCCAACAATAATTACTATGGGCTGAATAAAAACGACGTCTTTATCTTCCAGCAGGGAACCTTGCCCAACTTCTCACTTGACGGCAAAATTCTTCTGGCCGACTTAGACACAATCGCCACTTCACCCGACGGCCACGGCGGCTCGCTGCGGGCGCTCTATAACTCAGGCGCTCTGGCAGATATGCAAAAGCGCGGCGTCGAATTCATCACCTACTGGCAGGTCGATAATCCGCTTATAAATATCATCGACCCGCTGTTCATCGGCCTGCACGCCTTAGACGGGGCGGAAATGTCATCAAAGGCCGTAACTAAAACGGGGCCTCTCGAAAAGGTGGGGAATTTTTGTCTCGCTGACGGGAAAGTTACCGTTATCGAATACAGCGACCTGCCCGATGAGTTAGCCCTGAAGAAAAATCCCGAGGGCACGCCAGTATTTAACCTCGGCAGTATAGGCATTCACGTTATCAGCGTTAATTTCGTGGAACGGCTCAATAAACACGGCTTCGCGCTGCCCCTTCACAAAGCAATCAAGAAAATCTCTTATATCGACGAGAAAGGCAATAAAGTCAATCCCGATAAACCAAACGGCGTAAAGCTCGAAAGCTTCGTTTTTGACGCTTTGCCTCTTGCCTCGAAATCGATAATCCTGCAAACCATCCGCAGCGAAGAATTTGCCCCCGCCAAAAACGCCACCGGCGTCGATAGCGCGGAAACCTCCCGGCAAATGCAGATAGCCCGTGCGGCCGGCTGGCTCGAATCGGCGGGCGTCAAAATCCCCCGAAAACCTGACGGCTCTCCCGACTGCGTCATCGAAATAGCGCCAGGTTTTGCCCTGTCAAAGGATGATGTTGTAAAAAAATGCGATAAGATACCTCAAATCAAGCCGAGGCAAAGCGTTTACATCGCTTGAAATGTGCGTATTGACATAAGGCGTTTATCGTGATAGTAATGTCAGAGTTGCTATAAATATAAAAGGAAATTATATGCCTGAAATTTGTCGATTCTATGGGATTATCATTGCCTTGTTCTATGATGAGCACAATCCGCCGCATTTTCACGCAAGGTATGGCGATTATAAGGTGGTAGTTGATATTCGCTCGTTAGTCGTGCTTGAGGGCAAATTTCCCGCACGTGCTTTGGGAATGTTAATCGAATGGGCAAGCCAGCACAAAGACGAACTGCTGAAAGATTGGGACCTTGCACGCAACGGAAAAACTCCTAAAAAAATTGAACCGCTAAATTAGGAACCGGTTTATGTATCACGATGTCGTAAAAATTAAGTGCCTTGATGATTTTAAGTTGGAACTTACTTTCGATGACGGTAAAACAGGCGTTCTGGACTGTAAGCCCATAATCGCCAAAGGCGGCGTCTTCTCAAAGCTGCGAGACCCAAAAGTATTTAAAAAAGCCCAGGTTAATAAGGAACTCGGCGTCGTTACCTGGGATGATGACGTCGATATCGCCCCTGAAACAGCTTATTGCCTGGCAACCGGCTCGCCTCTTCCTGAATGGATGCAGGGCGAACACATCCTTTAAACAACCTTAAAATCGTTAAAAGGGTAACTATGAGTCCTCACAAAACTGTAATTGCGTCAGCGATATTTTTGTCTTTGTTTCTTTTAAGTTCTTGCGCTCAGAATACAGTTACCCGATACGGCGCAGTCGGAGACGCCGGGACGCTTAATACAAAGGCGATTAATAAGGCGCTATCGAATTGCGCCAAGCAGGGAGGCGGAACTGTGGTTATTCCGCCGGGGGTTTTCTGTACCGGCCCTATCCGGCTGCAAAGCAATACTACCCTATATCTCGAAGCAGGGGCTGTTCTCAAGGGCAGCGATGACCTCAATGACTATATCATTGACGGAAAAAGATACGGTCTCATTTTCGCCAAAGACGCGGAAAACGTCGCGATTACGGGCAGGGGAATTATTGACGGCTCAGGGACAGCTTTTATGGATATGACTAAAAGCCGGACAGCCAGCGACGGTTTCGGCGATTTTGACCCCAACCTCACGCGACAGGGGCTTGAATATATGGACGCGAAATTCGGCTCAGCCGACGGCCCCGTTATTCCTTACGAAAGACCCGGCCGGCTTATCGCGCTTTCACTATGTAAAAATGTCCTGATTCGGGACGTTACTATTACCGATGCGCCTTTGTGGACGGTTCATTTCGAGCGATGCAGGGACGTTTTGGTTTCAGGCGTTCGAATTGATAATCCGCTCGTTGTGCCTAACAACGACGGGATTCACTGCACCTGCTGCTCGAACGTCCGCATCAGCGATAGTGTTATTTTCGCGGGCGACGACGCAATCGCCATTACCTCCATTGGCGACGCACGCCATAATCAGATTCTCGCCGGCGACCCCTTAGGCCCCGGCAAAACCGAAAACGTAACTGTAACCAACTGCATTCTGCAATCCCGTTCGGCAGCTCTTCGAGTGGGCTACACGGGCGGCGACGTTAAAAACTGCACCTTCTCGAATATAGTTATACGGGAATCGAACAGGGGTCTGCTTGTCAACGTCCGCGACGAGGCATCGGTAGAGAACCTGCTTTTTTCAAATATCACGATTCAAACCCGCCTGCATACGGGGCACTGGTGGGGACACGGTGAACCGATACAGGTTTCAGCAGTCGCAAATGAAGCCGGCATCAAAAAGCTCGGCCGGATTAAAAACGTCCGCTTCTCGAACATCATCGCCCAATCACAAAGCGGCATCGTGGTCTGGGGCAGCAGCAACAGTGTTATCGAAGACCTTGTTTTTGATAACGTCAAAGTAAAGATAGAAAGCAGTCCGCTTAACGCATCGTACGGCGGGAATTTTGATTTGCGGACAAGCGGCGATTTCGCGACCGCCCTTTTCAAACACGATATACCGGCCTTTTACTGCCGATACGTATCGGGGCTGAAAATCCGCGGATTTGAAACTGAATGGGATGAGGGATTACCCGGCTTTTTCAATCACAGCATCTGGTGTCAGAATTCAAGCGACGTAGAAATCGACGGTTTTGCAGGAAGACAGGCCCATCCCGACGACCGCAGGGCGGCAATTGCTCTCGATGAGGTAACCGGGGTATCGGTTCACGACTGCAAAGCAGCCAAGGGAACTTCCGTATTCCTGAAATCATCCGATTCGATTGACCAGCGATACTTCTCGAACAACGACCTGCGTAACGCTCAACAGGTGTTCGAGGCGCCAAACTTCAAATAATTCGCCGCTCGCTTATTTTGTCGAGAACACATGCACCGTTACAGTTTCGTATTTTTCGCCGGGTTTCAAAACTACAGACGGAAATTCCGGCTTATTCGGCGAATCGGGATAATGCTGCGTCTCTAAACAGAACGCCCCGTGCTTGTTATAGACCGAGCCCTGTTTGCCTGTCAGCGTTCCATCGAGGAAATTGCCGGTGTAAAACTGAACACCCGGCTCAGTTGTCTTTAGCTTCATTACCCGCCCGCTTGTCGGCTCATAAACGGTTGCCGCGGGGTTCATCTTGCCGGGCTTATCCTTGAGAACAAAATTATGGTCGTAGCCGCCAATATCAACCTGCTTAATCCGCGAGCCGATAGTCATCGGTTTTGTGAAATCCATCGGCGTATCCTTGACGCTCTTCAATTCACCCGTCGGGATAAGGTCTTTATCGACGGGGGTATATTTATCGGCGTTTAGCTTCAGCTCGTGGGCGAGTATATCGCCGCTGCCCTGTCCGGCCAAATTCCAATATGAGTGGTTTGTCAGGTTCACAACTGTGGGCTTATCGGTCGTCGCTTCATACCTCATCTCAAGTTTGTTATCAGCGGTAAGGGTATATGTAACGACGCAAT